>JGI24698J34947_10002164_pt1 | contig 10534 bp, 7 predicted proteins | sample TergutMp193P3_FD_34947 | JGI IMG/M metagenome (IMG submission 34947) | reverse complement strand
TTAAAGTTGATCGGCAGACCCGGGTTCTGATGCGCGGGATTTACGGCGCGCCCGACAAAAAAATTGATGTCGGTCGCCTCCTCAATTAACAATCGGGCGATAAAGAATCTAATCGAAGTTAAAGGGGCATGGACGGGCGCCGTAGACTTAGCGCGTACGCCTCCGTGCGGCATACGCGCTAAGTAACGGACGTTGTTATGCAACGTACGCTTGCAGGCTCCGGTTTCGTACCGGATTTCTCAGCCTAGCAAGGGCTCTTTCCTCAATCTGCCGGATGCGCTCTTTGCTCAGGTTGTAGCGTACGCCAATCTCTTTCAGCGACATTGCCCGCCGTCCAAGACCGAAATGACAGCGGATTATGTCCGCCTCATCTTTTTCCAGGGTATCTAGCGCACTTTCGATGTCGGTCTTCATAAGGACTTGTTCCGCGTCTTTGTCCGGGGCTGAGTACCGCTGATCTTCGAGAAAATCACTTAACGTCGTGTCTGCGTTCATTGAAACGGGGCTGTCTAGAGAAAGAATTTCTTTGGAAATATTGAGAATGTCCGTAACATGCTCTTTTTCCATGTTTAAAAGTTCCGCTATTTCTCCAATTTCCCCTTCCGGCGAATACTGCATTTTAACCAGTTTTCTCGCCTTTTCAATTTTGACAAGCTCAGTGGCGCGGTTTGTCGGAAGCCGGATCATTCTGGCTTTTTCACAAAGGGCGCTCATTATGGCCTGACGTATCCACCACACAGCGTACGAAATAAAGTGATAACCACGCTCAACATCGAAACGGTCAACAGCGTTCAAAAGGCCGATATTGCCCTCACTGATCAGGTCTTCAAGCGGCAATCCAAGCCCCTGAAACTTTTTAGCGATATTGACCACAAAGCGCAAATTGGCGCTCACAAGCCTGTTCCTGGCCGCCATGCTGCCTGCTGCCGCGGCGCGGGCGGTTTTTCCCTCTTCCTCCCTGTTCAGAAGGGGGATACGGTTTATCTCTCCGAGATAAATCGCAAGGTTATTACCTTCTCTCTCTTTTCTTTCCTTTTCGTTTGTCATATTTACCGCCTTTTACAGCCTTTTAAAAAGCTGTACATTATTAAATAAGCAGGAATCATGCCAAGTAAAAAAACGCAAAAAGGCCGTTTTTTGCGTTGATTCGGGCGTTTTTTTGGGCTTTTTCCGCGCGGTTTCAAAAAAAACAGGGAAAAATGACGCATAGGTCAAAAATAACCAGGAAACTGTGTCATTTTGACCATTTACGGGTCTTCAGTTTTTCAGGGGGTTCTTGATATGATTGAAAAATATTTATATTATTTATCTTGATATTTGGGAAAATTGGTTTTTTTGCCGAAATTTTATATAGGAATTAGTTGTTTTAAGGAAGGTAATTAAAGATGACTTCTACTCCAGAACTGGTTGTGGACGAGGAAAAGATTAAAAAGGCCATAAAATCAGGACTTCCGCTGACTATTACAACATATACGCTTCCCAAAGAAATCGAAGTTTACATTGAACAGGTTATCGATGAGTTTCTACGGCAGATGAATCAGTTGAAATTAAAGGATTACGTTGTCTACTGTGTGCAGGAACTTGTTGTAAACGCTAAAAAAGCCAACACAAAACGGGTATTTTTTGACGAACGCGGTTTGGATATTAACAATGAGAAAGAATACCATATGGGCATGGAAAGTTTCAAAAATGAAACCATTGACAACATTGCCCATTACCTACAGCTTCAAAAAGAAAGAGGGCTCTTTATAAAAGTCGTTCTACAGGTAAAAAGAAACACAATTAACATAGAAATACGCAACAATGTAACGGCGACCAAAGCGGAGCAGCTCCGTATTCAGGACAAACTGGCAAGATCAAGGCAGTACAGCAGTCTGGAAGATGCCATGTCCCAGGTGCTTGACGACTCGGAAGGCGCGGGGCTGGGACTGGTTATCCTTGTCTTAATGTTGAAAAAAATCGGCCTCGATGACGAAGCTTTTTCCATAAAAACCACCGATAAGTACACTATTGCAAATATTTCCATTCCGCTTGAACAGACTATGGTTGAAAACATTTCTGTTCTTTCTGAAAAAATAGTGGAAAACATCAATAGTCTGCCCCAGTTCCCCGAAAACATCCTTACGGTCCAGAAACTTATCAACGATCCAAGCTCCGATATGCCTGTAATAGCCCGTCAGATTTCTATGGACCCGGCACTGACCGCCGATCTGTTAAAAATCGTCAACTCCGCGCAGTATATGCTGTCCAAAAAGGTTGATAATATTTCAGAAGCGGTAAAACTGATTGGCATTAAGGGCATCAAAAACCTGCTTTACTCTTATGGAACGCAAAAAGTACTTGGCGACGATACAGTCGAAAAAAAGACGCTCTGGGAACATTCGTACAAAACAGCGTTCTATGCGTACAATTTGGTCAAAAATTTCAAAAACGACTCAGGCCTTCTGGATGACATATATGTCGGCGGCATATTGCACGATATGGGAAAAATTATTTTCTCCAATGTTCACCCTGAATTGCTGGAAAAAATAAAGTCCTTCAGCGTGGAAAGAAACCTTCCTCCTTCCACTTTTGAAGACCTTTCCGCCGGAATGAATCACGCCGAGCTTGGCGCATTAATCGCGGAAAAATGGAATTTCCCCGAAAGGCTGGTCGCGGCAATTCGTTATCATCATGACCCCGATTCCGCGCCTGAGGACTGTAAAGACATGGTTGACACCGTGTACCTTGCCAATATGTTCTGTGAATATGAGAACGGCAATGTCAGCTTTGATCAGTTTGACATAAACCCGCTGGAAAATTTCGGCCTGCAAAACAAAAAACAAATCGATACCCTGCTGGAACGGCTTGCTTCGGGCTTCTCAAAAGAAGGGCATTAAGCGGCTTCTCTGTTCTTAACTTTCCGAAAACCTCATATCACTTCTTCTTGGTTTTCTTCGCGCCCGGTTTGGCTTTAGTGCTTTTCTTTGCCTTTGCAACTGTTTTTTTGACTGGCTTTGCCTTCGCGCTCGTTTTTTTCACGCTGGGTTTTTTGACAGTCTTTTTGACGGTCTTTTTAGCACCGGGCTTTTTAACGGCTTTTACGTTGACAGCCTTTGCCTTCGTTTTTGTTTTCTTGCCGGGCTTCACTCCCGCTTTCGCGGCAGGCTTCGCTTTTTTGACAGTCTTTGCGCCTGTCTTTACAGCGGGTTTTGCGCTGGTCTTTGCCTTTGCGCCCGGTTTGGCTTTTGCGGTTGTCTTTGTTTTTGTCGTCTTTGTCTTTGCAGCAGACTTTGCGCCAGGCTTCGCGCCTTTTTTTGAAGGTTTCGACGTTAACGTGTCAATCAAATAATCAAAACGGTAGCCGGATTTTCCTTCGGCCTTTATCAGCACTTCGTAGACTTTGGCAATGCGGTTGATCCTTTCATCAATGGATATCTTTGCAGAGCCTGCCACCAGGAAGAACAGGGAAGAATAGAACAACGCATCTTCAAAGCCTTCCTTGTTAAACCACGAAACATCGTCAAAAATATTGACTCCCAAAATGCGCCTGAAATCTTCGTCAAGATAATTTTCTTGAATAACCAGCGCGGCAAAACTTGCGGGATCGCCCGTCCATTTTAACTCGGTCATTGTCCGGCCCAAAACAACTCTGGCTATGTCGGTAATGCGCCATGCCTGCGCTTCAGTCGCGCCGAAACGGCAAAAAATCTCCCTCAGTTTTCTGCCTAAGTCCCAATGCGTAAACGCGAGATTCGCCGCATGGCGTCCGTCCGCCTCTTTACCTATAACGGAACGAAGCATGGAAAGAATAACAAAGCTGAGGGTAACCGCGGAGAAAAATTGCTTGTTTGTAATACGGTTTGTAATACCGACAAAGAACGGCGATTTTGATGATTTGAGTTCCGTTTTTATTTTTATAATTCCGGCGGTGAAAGAGGAAAATTCATCCCAAATTTTCGCGACGCTTACAGGCGAAAATTTCAAGACGGTTCCCTTTTCGTCCGTACCAACCCACGGGTCATAAGAGCCGTTTGCACCATTGATAAAATTAGCCGCTGTTTTTATGAATGCCTCAACCGGCTCTTTTAACAGTTTTGTATTACTCAGGTTATCGAGAATTTCAGGTTTGAATAATTCGATAAATTTGTAATAAAGATCGCCCAGGAAAATATCCTTTATCGCCGCAAGAGGATCGGGAACGCCGCTTCCGTTCAGGTCGTTGTTCAGCCTTGCCCAGCGGCCTTTCGCATTGTCTTCAACTTCATATATATCGAGGTAAACCTGCGTCTCATATCCTTTTAGTCCGACAAAGAATCCGTTTTCGCAAAGAGCCTTTGAAGAACGGATGAACCACAGGTTCGCTTTTTGTTCACGAAGCAGAGTGAAGTACTGACCTTCGCCGTGAATAGCGAGGGCTTCGCTCAGTTTGTCGCGCCGTTTGCCGCCGCCGTCCGGTATCTCAGGATCGCTTACGTTAATCCAGCCTGAGGTTTCATAGTAGGAGTTATTGTAGAAAATGAGCGCCTTTTCCTCGCCGCCGCCTGTCCACACTCGGTTGGAGTAGGCGAATACATTTTCATTCACGGAACCGTTGCAGTAAAGATCGTAAATTCTGAACATGGCGCTGCCGGAAAACAGATAGCGCCGTTTCATCAGCGGAAAGATTTCGCGCTCGTGGCGGTCTATCATGTAACCGTCGGGCTGTTCGTCGCGGTAGGCACGGCGGTATTCCATTCCGTACTTTTCCTCAAAACCTTCAATCTGGCCGTGGCCGAACATCGGCAGGCCGGGCATCGTTACAAGCAATGTACAAATGCCGAAATATTTATCGCCCTTGCCGAACTGCGCGACTGCGGTTTCTTCATCGGGGTTGTTCATAAAGTTGACAAACCGTTTAAGGATTTCAGGATCGAACTCCATCGTGTTTTTTACGGTGGCGCGGTATTTCGCGTTTTCTTCATTTTTCAGCATATTCATAAAGGCCGAGTTGTAGACGCGGTGCATTCCCAGCGTGCGTACAAAGTAGCCTTCCATCATCCAGAAAGCCTCGGCAAGAAGAAGCGTGTTCGGCGCTTCAACAGCACAGCGATCAACTACCTCCCGCCAAAATTCATTCGGGATGCGCTTGTTAAATTCTTCGGTGGAAATTGCGTGTTCGGCGCGGCTTGCAATTGCGCCGCCGGAACCGGGCGCGGGAAACCAAAGCCGCTGAATGTGCCTTTTTGCCAGAGTCATTGCCGCGTCAAACCGCACGATAGAGAACTGCTTGCACACGCCGATAATAGTGCGGATCACCGCTTCGCGCGCTTCAGGGTTGAGGAAGTCAATCTGCGCTGTATCGTTCCAGGGCATTGAAGTGCCGTCGTTGCCGTGGTAGATGTAGCGCGTCTCTCCTGAACGGTTGTCGATTCGTTTGAAAACTACAGCCGCGTCGCTGCGGGAAAAATAGTGCTCTTCAATTTGAACGGTAATATCATCACGTCCTGAAAGGTTTCCACAGTTGTAATTGTAGGTCGGGAAGGGCGGATACGGAAGCTGAAGAAACCGATCGGGGTGTTCGACTATCCAGCGGCTGTCGATACCTGTGTGGTTGGGAACCATGTCCGAACCGATATGGATGCCTCTCTGCATACAGCGTTCCCGTAAATTGCTAAGTGCGCCCCAACCGCCCAATTCTCCGGCTATGTCGTAATCGTGCAGACTGTACGCCGAAGCCGCCGCTTCGGGGTTGCCTGTCCATTGCTTTATCGTCTTGCTCGCCTGACTTCGTTCCCACAGACCGATAAGCCACAGCCCCGTAAAACCCCGGCGCGCCAGTTCATCAAGCTCTTCATTGGGGATTTGGTCGAGACGGTTAATTTCCCTGCCGTATTTTTTTGAAAGCTGGAAAAGCCAGACAAGCGTGCTTTTTGCCATTAACACCGTTCTGGGCATCCATTCTTGATCGGGGCTGAACCGCTCGTATTCATCAAGTCCCGCGAAAGTTAAAACTTCGCTGGGGCCAGGTCCAAAGAAAACAGGCTTGTCTTCTTCGTTAATAACATCGAGACTCATGAGGAGCCGCGACATGAATTTTGAAATGAGTAATCCCCAATGCCTTCGCATATATTCAAGCTGGCCGAGCAGTGAATCGGGGCAGGCAATGGCAGGGGAGCGCAGGAAATCCCAAAGGTTCATACCGTCGGGACCAAAAACGGGCATCTCTTTCAAATGCGCTTTCAGTTCCTCAATCGCGTCAGGGTAGACGGTTTTTTTGGCGAGGTCTTTATCGTCAAACATAAATTTGAAAGGTTTGAAAGCCGGGTTTAAATTCGCAATAGAGAGAAGCATTGTTTCTTCAATAGAAAGGGCGCGGCAGCTTTCGCCTTCTTCCTTGCTCTTTAAATATTGATCAATATTTTTTTCGCCCTTATAAACAGGACGAGGAGGAAACTGCCCTGAAAAAGTGTTTAAAAGCTTATCCGTTTTATCTCCGCCAAGATTGGTTTCCAGACGGTCCAGCGCAGTTTCAAAAACATCGCCCTGAACCTGCTCGCGGTAAAGAGCGACAACAAAATGGAGAATTTCATCGATCAGCCCCATTGCGTAAAGGTGGCCTGATTTAATGAAGCGGTCGGGATGTTTGGGGTCTTGTTTTGAATTGAACTTTGCCGCCAATTCCCGGCACTGCCTGAGGTCGGCAAGAATCACATTTCCGGTCAGTGAAAAAAGGCTGTCTTTTAAACTATACTCACGCCGTACATTGCTGTTAATATGGAACTCCATGAGAGCTTTCCGGGTTTTGGCCCAATGCGCCGAACCCATTTCCAGCTTTGCGAGTTTAATCTTTATCTTTTCCATGGAAGCTCCTTTTACACCGCGCCTGTTCTAGGGAAACAAAATTGAATTATATTATAGTATAGAAAACAAGAATTTGCATAGTGGTTGTTGTATAATAATCAAAAGGGATAACGCAAGAAGGAGAATTCAATGAAAAAGAAAAATATAATCATCGCTTTGTTGATTGTGATTCTGTTTGCTTTTGGATGCAATAAAGCTAAGGAGGGCGGACTTACATATGATGACTGGGATTTCTCATCAATTTCTCGTATGGAGGATGTTTCGGGACTTGCCTATAACGAGCAAACTACCCGTTGGGAAGGAACGGGCTATAACCCAGAGGCCCCCGCTTTTGGGGTGTACGGCATGGCGATGCGTTCGGAAACCGCAGCTCCCAGGGCAGATAATTCAAGCTCCTCAGCTGCCCCCAGAGCGGGTAATTCAGGCCCATCAGATTCAATGTCGGCGGAACTCACCAATAGTGAGCGCAAGCTGGTAAAAAGCGCGAATGTAAGAGTTAAGGTTGAAAATCTTGAAGCGGCGGACGCTTTCATTACCGAATTAATGGGAAAATATGACGCTTATTCGGCAACAACTGGTATTAATGATTCTGCCCATTATTACTCTTTGCGCGTACCGTCCCATGTGTACGACATCTTTCTTTCCGAGATGAGCGGCATGGGCAGACTGATACACCGCACAGAAAACGTTGAGGATGTTACTTTAAGTTACTACGATCTTGAAGGGCGGCTTGAAACCAAAAGGGAACTATTAGGAACATTTCAGTCGTATTTAAGAAGAGCAAGCAACATTGAAGAGATTCTCAAAGTAGAAGCCCGAATATCAGAATTGCAATATGATATTGATGCAACCGGAAGGCAGTTGCGCTATCTCGCAAACAGGGTGGACTATGCTACGATTGAACTTTCTGTTCTTGGACCAGCGACGGCAGTTTCTAAACGTGGCGAAATTTTTGGAGAACGAATCGGGCAAATGTTCGGCGGTTTTGGCGGTTTCCTTTCTTCGGTGGCGTTTGTCATAATTGGCATTATAATTTACGGCATCCCGATTTTATTGCTGCTGGCTCTTTTCTTCTGGCTGCTTTTTGGCAAAATCGGTTTGGTCAAAAAACTTTGGATAATTATTAAAGGTAAAAAACAGGGAAATTGAGCCTAAAAACCGGAGGGTTTGTTTGGACGCCGTTCTTCTGCGCCAGTCTATTCACGCTTACGCCGAGGCCGCCTTCTCCCGCTCAGGGGGGCCGGGCGGCCAAAATGTCAACAAAGTCAGCACAAAGGTAACGTTGAGGATACGCCTCGGCGATTTAGCCGGACTTTCCGAAACTGAACTGGAGCGGGCAAAGTCGCTCCTCGCGAACCGCATTTCCAATGACGGCGAACTCATCATCACTTCGGACGAGGAACGCTCTCAGCGAACAAACCTGAACAGGGCGTACTTCCGCATGGAGAGCCTAATCTCAGCGGCGGCAAGGCTCCCAAAATACCGCCGCCCCACAAAGCCAAGCAAAGCCGCCAAAGAAAAGCGTCTTCAGGCGAAAAAACGGAAAGCGCAGAAAAAGGCGGAAAGGTCAGAAAAAAGTTTCACGTGAAACACAACAACAAAACACACCGCGAAGCGGTGTGGATGAGTAAATCTAAAAGTTGTAGCACAAGAAAATGTAGATATGACGAATAAAAGCAAATGTTTCACGTGAAACAAACTGATTTTAAAGCGAAAAAATCAGCCTTACTTCTACGCCTGCTCCGGTTTTTGAAAGTAGTTCCAGCTTGTTGTTATCCAGTTTCCACAAATAGGCATTTTGTAAATAAATAAAGAAATCGTGTTCGCTGAGATTTTCCGGTTGAAAAAGAGAAGCCATCAGGGTTGAGCGTATTAGCATTATACTGATAGCCTGATTATCGCCCAATGTGTAAGGGGCGGAATAGCGATTCGGCGCTCCCACCCCGCTAACGGTTTGCGCGTCAAAGTTCACGGTAAAAATATTCCCCGGTTCCGCAGGCAAAGTGTTCCGGTTAAAAAGTGTGTTTCTGCCGTCAACGTAAACTTCGATCAGTTTCCATTCGTTTCCCTCAATGCCTGAAACATTTACGGCATTCGTACCGGCAGACGAAAGAGCAGAAGTATTACCGCCGACATCCCGTAAAGCTGACGCATTTGCGTCCAAACCCGCACAGCAAATCATTAGAGCGGCAGTAAATAAAAGTGAAAATATTTGCTTATTCATCTTTGCTTTATCTCCTTACGCCGTTATATTGTTTTTTCTCTTAATTATAAACAATAGTACCGATTAGGAGTTACCGTTTCAATTACAAAGAAAACACCATTTTTACTTCAGTGCCGTTTTCGGTTTTTGAGTAAAGTTCCAACTTTCTACTAACCACGTTCCACTTGTAAACATTCTGCATATAGACAAAGAAATCGCTTTCTCTGAGTTTTTCCGGCTGTCTAAGCGGGTCCATCTGGGTTGTGTTCATGGAACCCAGACTTATAGCCTGATTATCACCCAGAGTGTACCGACCTGAGCATGGACTCGGCGCTCCTATCATATTGATATTTTGATCGTCAAAGTTAAACGTGAAAATATCCCCGGCGCTTTCGCTGGAAAGGGTGTTCCGGTTAAAAAAAATGTTTCTGTCATCAACGCTGACTTCGATTAACTTCCATTTTTTCCCCGCAACATCCGAAAATTTTGGCGTACCGCCGCAGCTAATTATTATCGCAATAATAATCAACAAAAGTAAAAAATATTGTTTTCTCATGTTTATCCTCTAAACGACATTATAAATTATTTTAATTTTTTTAAACAGTAGAGTTGTCCGAAAACTTCAGTTTTATTTCACTCTTCCTGGAACGGCAGTTGCTCTTGCGTGTCGTCCGCTGTTGCGGTTTCGTTCGCTGTTTCCGCCGTGTCCGCAGTCGCGTCTTCTTTAACAATTCTGTCTAAGCCAATAACAAAGTCCGGCTTGTCGATACTGAGCAGGCGCACGCCCTGAGCGGAACGTCCCATTATGCGGACTTCTTTCACTTTCAGTTTGATAGACTTGCCTTGACTTGTAATGCACATTATATCATCATTGTCTAATACGCCGACACAGCCAATAATCTCGCCTGTTTTTTCGGTAACGGTGTAAATTTTCTGACCGCCGGTTCCGCGCCCGTGCGAGGTGAACTCGCTGAAATCAACGCGCTTTCCGTAACCGTACTCGGAAAGTATCAGCATTTTTTCTACTTTTTCGGGCGGTATGTTTTCATCTAAATCGACCCGTAACAGTCCTGTCAATTCATCGCCGTTGGAGAGCTTCATGCCGGAAATGCCTCGTGAGGAGCGTCCCATTGCGCGGACGTGATCCTCGTGTGTGCGTAGCGCCTGTCCTCTGCGCGAGATAAGCACAACTTCGTCACTGCCTTTGGTTAAAAGCGCACTGACCAGTTTGTCGCCTTCATCGAGGTTAATCGCAACTATGCCCCTCGTTTTCGCGTTGACGAACTCGCTCGTTTTTACTTTTTTGACAACGGCGCGAGCGGTTCCCATGAACAGGTACTCACTGTCGCTGAAGTCCTTGAGTGAAACTATCGCGGTGATATCTTCGTTAGGTGAAACTGTGAGCAGGCTCTTGATGTGGGAGCCTTTGCTGGTGCGGCTGCCTTCCGGCAGTTCGTGGACTTTCATCCAGTAGGCTTTGCCTGCGCTGGTAATGAACATGATGTACTC
>JGI24698J34947_10002163_pt1 | contig 10538 bp, 9 predicted proteins | sample TergutMp193P3_FD_34947 | JGI IMG/M metagenome (IMG submission 34947) | reverse complement strand
TTATCAATAATAAAAATGGCATACAATATTTCTAAATATTTTTTTCTTAAATTTTTAGAAATATATTTTTGTTATCTTTGTAACAACAAAAAAGAAATTGAAAAACATCATATTTATTTTAGTCCATTTCATGCTATTCCAAAAAATATAAAGAAAAACGATAAAATAAAAAAATTTATTATTATATATGATGCAATAGATTTATTTGAGAAAGATATGTTTATCAGAGAAAGGTATAGAATAATACCAAATAGTGTAGATAAGCAAACATATGTATTTTTTATATCCAAATGTACTAGAGATGATTTTTTAAATTATTATAAAAATAAATTTGACCGCGATAAAACATTCATATGTTATATAGCAAGTTCCAATAATTTTATTCCAGATTATGATAGAAACAAATTAAATATGGTTTTAAAAAGAAGTATGAATAATGATATAGTTAATAAATATGCGTTATCTATATGTTCAATGCATCCAAGAAAAAACGTTCCTTTTACTATTGAATGTTTTTTAAAATTTATTAGTAAAAATATTATAGATGATTTATATTTTTATTTAGCAGGCGCTTCTTTGGAAACGATAAAAAATGGCATACGACCAATATTACAAAATTTTCCAAAGTACAATGATAAAATTGTTATCTTGGGCTATATACAAGATAAAGATATGAACTTAATTTTAAGTAATGCTTTATTTTTTGTTTATTTGAGTAAATATGAAGGTTTTGGAATGCCGCCTTTAGAAGCAATGCAGGCAGGAACTCCGGTTATCACAAGTAATAATAGCAGTTTGCCGGAAGTTGTTGGGGATGCCGCTATTTCTGTCGATTGCGAAGATGAAAACGCGGTTATTAAAGCGTTTGAGGATTTATATTATAACAAAGACTTAAGAACACAATACATTGAAAAAGGCTTAGAACAAGCGAAATTTTTCAACTGGAATAATACGACTAAAATTATGATAAATGCCTTTTATAATTCTTTGGGGTTAAGCGTTTTCGTGTAATTTTTCATAATAATTAGGAAAATAATTTGACTATTGATAAAAATATTGCAATTGCCATATTAGCCCGTGACTGTGAAAAAACATTACCTAATAATATTAAAAAGATTGAACGCTTAAGAAAACATTTCAGTGATAGTTTTGTTATTATTGTAGAAAATGATAGTATTGATCAGACAAAAAATATATTAAAAGAATGGGAAAAGAATTCGAAGAATATAGTTGTTATTTCAGAAGATTATCATACAAAAACTATTCCTGAAAAAACATTAAAATGTCCCTTTCCTGGTACAAGCAAGTATCGTATGGATAAAATGTGTTTTTATCGAAACAAATATATGGAGTACCTGAAAAATACAAATATAGAATATGATTATTTAATAATTATTGATATAGATATTGACGACTTTAGTGAACAGGGTGTGATTAGTGCGATTGTCAATGCCCCACCTGATTGGACAGCGTTATTTGCAAATGGCGTAAGATATATAAAAATTTTTAAGAGAATAAGAATAGGATATTACGATGGTTATCCTTTAATTTTATTTGATGAAAAGGTTGATAATATAATAATTGATAAATCTTTTAAAGAAGTAGCAGAGAGTATGTGTAAAATAGTAAAGGAGAGAAAAAGAAAGAAATATATTAAATGTGTTTCAGCATTTGGGGGTATAGGTATTTATAAATATCCATATGTTAAAAATGAACATTATCACACAATTTATAATACCAGAAGCTCTGTATTTGAGGTGCTTTGTGACCATGTTTCTTTAAATTATACTCTGTATAAGAAAAATGTTGGTACGAATTATATAGTAAGCAAAATGGTTGTATATTATGAACAAATCAAAAACTATAAAGTATTTATCTCGGAAATTTTAACGGAAATTATGCCATTTAAATTACGATTATTTATAAATGAAAATATTAGAAGAAAAGAATACTCGATTTAGGTATGTTAAAAATTAATGAATAAAAGATATTTATATGTCTAATAACAAGAAAATATTATTAATGTTTCATTTGAATTTCTTGAACAATGATAGAGGTTGTACAAGCGCTGTATATATACCGGTAAAAATATTAAAATCCCTCGGGTTTTCTATAGATTTCTTTTCTATCAGCAAACATGATAATTTTTCTGATTTTGGTAAATATAATAAAGAAAATTTTATTGATAATCTTTATCTTGATGGTATCAAATATAATTATTCATCGGGAAACATAAATAAAAAAGTAAAAGGTAATGGGTTCTTAGTTAATATAAAAAAAATTTTAAAAAGAACATATATTTACAAAACCTATATTTTTATGAGAAACATATTTAAAAATATTATTTTTAATAAACGAAAATATTATTCAAATTCCTTTGTATCAGATGTTCTGCTAAAAAGATTTCATGAAATTATCAAATCGACACATTATGACTATATATATGTTCACTATATTCACTGGGCTGACTTGTTTAGATATAGTAGCATCCCTTCAAATACAAAACTAATTTACAATATGCAGGACAGTCATTTTATTCAACAATTTTATTTTAGTCAAATAAACAGAAATGATATTGGGAAAGCATTTATGGACGAATTGAACGCGCTAAATTATTTCCATCGTTTTATCTGTATTTCTTTTGATGAAATGTTATTTTGGTCTAAATTATTACCTGATAAAATTTTTTATTTTTGTCCGCCAGTTAATCCATTAAAGGAATTTTCTAATGCACCAAAACAAATTGATATATTATTTTTAGGAGCTCGAAATATTTTAAATATAGAAGGTATTTGTTGGTTTTTGGATCAAGTATACCCATTCTTACAGAAGAATATATCAATAACCTTTTGTGGGAAATTTTTATTAGATTTACCCCAAAGATATATAAATAGAATAAAAGAATACAATATTACTACGATTAATTTTGCTGAAAATATAGAAGATTTATATGTGAGAGCAAAAATTTTTATTGTACCAATCTTAAAGGGTACGGGAATTAAAATTAAGACAATAGAAGCGTTATCATTTTCTATTCCGGTAGTTTCTACTGTATTAGGAGTTGACGGTTTTCCTGATAAATATGAAAGTGGTTGTCTTGTTTCAGATAACCCTGTTGAATTTGCATCGAATATAAATAATTTATTATCTAATGGCGATTTTTATGAAGCAATTATAAATAAACAAAGAAAATATTTTAATAAATATTTTTCATATGAAAAAAATATAGAGCTTTTTAAAGAAGTGTTTGATGAAAAAAATATTGAACGATAGGAAAGGTAAATTTTGATTATTGATAAGACAATCGCAGTTGCGATATTAGCCCGTGATTGCGAAAAATCGTTAACTAATAATATTTCCAAGATAGAACATTTAAGGACTTATTTTAAAGCGAGTCTTGTTGTTATAGTTGAAAACGACAGTATAGATCAAACAAAAAATATTTTGAAAGAATGGGAGAAAAATGCAAAGCATGTTGTTGTTCTTTCTGAGGATTACCATACGGTAACTTTTCCTCAAAAAACTAAAGAATGTCCTTTTCCTGGAACAAGTATGTATCGTATGGAAAAAATGTGTTTTTTCAGGAATAAATATATGGATTACTTGAAAAATGCAGATATCGAATATGATTATTTAATGGTTGTTGACATAGACGTTGACAGCATTGAAGTACAAAGTATAATTGACACACTTATTAATGCACCTTCTGATTGGACTGCGCTATTCGCGAATGGTGTAAGATATTTGAAATTACTAAAAAAAATAAAGATAGGATATTATGATACCTACCCATTACTGTTATGCAATGAAAATGCTGGCGATAATGCCATAATTGAAAAAACATATAAAGAAATGGCTGAGAATGCAGTAAAAATAATAGAAGTATTAAAGAAGGAAAAATTTGTTAGTTGTGTTTCGGCATTTGGCGGTATAGGTATATATAAATATCAATATATTAAAAATGAACATTACCACACAATTTATAATACCAGAAGCTCTGTGTTTGAAGTACTCTGCGATCATGTCTCTTTAAATTATGCTCTCTATAAAAAAAATATTGGTACAAACTATATAGCAAGTGAAATGATAGTATATTATGAACAAGTAAAAAGCATAAAATTATTTCTTTCATTAATTATTCCATTAGGAATAAAGAAACTGTTAAAAAAATATCCTGCTTGATCAGAGCTTATATATGATTCTTTTATATTCTTTTTCATCATTATTTTGTTTAATTTGCTTATTTTTTAGAAAAATAAAAATAAATAATCCAATGCCATGGATGTTTTATTTGTTTATAAATTTGTATACATTTGCTACTTATTTTTCACACATATTTAATCTTGATTTTATAATTTCGGTGAATAATAAAAGAGTAATAGATATATTTTTATTTACCAGTAGCCTGTCATTATTAACATTTTCAATCTTACTTCTTTGTTCTTCAATATATAAAAAAGAATACAAAATTCAATTTATAAAAAATAAATTGAATCATTTTCTTGTGTTTATTATAATATTCCCAATAGCTTTATATATTAATAGTTTAACAAGTTGGACTTATGATCGAGCTGGCATATTACCATCTTTAGCAGCTTATCTTAGAAATATAATTTCAATTCTTACATTACTTATTTTATTAACTGATAATTATTCAAGAAAAATAAAATATTTTGCTGTTTTTTTGTGTGCTATACTTACTTTTGTAAGTACACAACGAACAAATTTTTTTATAATAATTATTGGTATTTTATTAACGGAAAAAAATAACAAGACAGCTTTGTTAATGATGTGTGCTACAGTGTTTTTTGTTCTTGCTGTTGGTTCTGTAAGAAATAATATAAGTGTGTTAAGAATATTATATCCGATAATAGGCGAAGGTGTTTTGGGTTCATGGGGTATGATAAATGCAATTGAGCATTATTTAGAAAATGGATATAATATATATAACCTAATAAGACCTATTAATCCTGCGATTAGTTGGTTAATACCAGGCTTAGAATTAAAGGAGATGAGTAGTGGAATTGCGGATTATTACCCTATGGGAGGGTTTTTCTTTTTATCGGATGCTTATCTGTTCAATCCTATTTTGGGCCCTATTATTTATACAATTATTTTTCATTTAATTTATTCTTGGTCTTTTACAGGAATGTTAAAATCTAAAACAAAAAAAATTGATTTTTTCCTAATCCAATGTTTGTTATTTTTTTATATAAAGGCTAATATTGGAACAATTACAGCTATGCTTGTTTTCTTTTTCTTAGTTTTATATTTATATAAAGCATTTATATCATTGTTATCTATAGGAACTAGGGATATCAGATATTATGGAAACCAAAAAAACCAACTTAAGTGTAGCCTATAATTTAATATCATATCATGATACCAAGGCAGAGGGCACATTTGTTTACATGCGCCGTTTATTTGAACAAATGCAGGAATGTGATTTATCAATGTTTCATTTTATTGTTTATGTACAAGTACATATCAATTTAGACAATTTTTGCTTTCCTAAAAGATGTTCTCATGAAATTATACGAGTCCCCAAGCTAAAAAACAGTATTTTCCGTATTCTATTTGAGCAAACGATATTTTATTTTTATCTTAAACGTTCAAGAATTTTATTTTCTCCATCGTCTATTTCAATGCCTCTTTTTTCTCGTTCATATAAAATACAAGTCATACATGATATAATTCCCTTTATATTTTCTCGAAAATATAGTTGGTTTAGACAGTGGTATATTAAAATGATGACTAAATGCGTGACACGAATTTGTAATCATATTATTACGGTATCTCAAAACAGTAAAAGAGATATTATTAAATATTTAAAGATAGACCCTGCTAAAATAAGTATTATTTATAATTTTATTCCACCTTCGGATCCCCCCGTGATAAAAAGATTGAACTTGGAAATAAATACGGAAGTTAAAGCCGTTGATGGGACTATCATTGATATAAACAAAATATTTTTCTTAACAGTTGCGGCATTGCAGCCAGCAAAAAATATAGAAGGTTTACTCAGAGCATTTAGGAAATTTAACAAGACGCATCAGAATTATTATTTGTATATTGTCGGTAACAAGGGACGGAGTTACAAACAAATGTATATGTTAGCAGAAGAGTTGCAAGTGTCCGAGAATATTCTTTTTACAGGTTTTGTTGATGATTATACCTTATCAAAACTTTATGAAAAATGTTTAGGTGTTGCTTATTTTAGTTTTTATGAAGGTTTTGGCGTACCTCCGCTTGAGGGTTTTTATCATGGTAAGGCATGTGTTGCATCAAATATTTCTTCTATTCCTGAAGTAGTGGGGAATGCTGGCATATTGGCAAATCCCTACGATATAGATGATATGGCAAATGCTATGGAACAATTTATAAATCAAAAATTGTCATTAGAAAAAAACATTCAAGCACAAATAAATATGTTCAATCCAAAAGAACAAACGAATAAATTTTTGGAATTGTTATGTCCTTTTTAGCTAAAGTTGCCGTTTTATTAGCCGCTTATAATGGGGAAAAATGGATTGAAGAACAAATAAAAACGATATTAATTCAAGATGGTATATGTCTTGATTTATATATTAGTTTGGATTTGTCAGCAGATAATACATTAAATATTATCACAAAGCTAGCAGAACAATATAATAATATAAAGATTTTACCATACGGGCAGAAATTTGGAAGCGCGGCGCCAAATTTTTATTACCTGTTATTAAATGCTCCCATTGAAAATTATGATTATATTGCTTTATCGGATCAAGATGATATTTGGTTGAAAAATAAGCTTGAGAAGGCAATAAATTTGTTGGAGTCTGAAAATGGTTTTGGATATTCCAGTAATGTTACTGCTTTTTGGGAAGATGGCAGAAAGAAAATAATAAAAAAAGCTTATCCTCAATGTAAACATGATTATTTATTTGAGTCTCCGGGTCCAGGTTGTTCTTTTGTCATAAAAAAAGAATTGGCGTTATTAATAAAAGCCAATTTAAAATTAGCTCCTTCTTTACATAATCTTAATTGGCATGACTGGATAATTTATGCTTTTGCAAGGAAAAATAATTTTAAATGGATAATAGACCATAATTCATATATTATGTACAGACAACATATAGAAAATCAACTAGGCGCTAATGCTGGTTATATAGCATTTATTAAGCGAATAAGAGATATCATCTCTGGATATGGAATTAATCAAACAATGGCAGTAATAAAGTTCCTTGGAATGGAAAATGATTTGTTTGTTGGTAGCTGGTATTTTAATGGGCAAATAAGATACTTAACACTTTCTCTCCACGCAAACGAGTGTAGAAGAAATAGACGGGATAAAGTATTATTTTTTGTTTCTTGTATTATTATGTCAATAATAAAACCAAAAATAATATGAAGACACTTCTTTTTACCGGCGCATCAGGCTTTCTTGGGTCAAATATATTATCTTTTTTGACAGATAAATATCTTGTTGATACATTAGATTTTTCTGACTCGTCTACTTTCAGTGTAAATTTGACAGAACAAATACCGGTATTTAGTAGGCAATATGATATTGTTCTTCATGTGGCGGGAAAGGCCCATAGTGTTCCTAAATCCGAAAAAGAAGAACAATCTTTTTATGATGTTAATTATCAAGGAACAAAGAATCTTTGTGCTGGATTAGAAAAGCAAGTCTTACTTCAATCTTTTATTTTTATTAGTACAGTAGCGGTATATGGTTGTGAATCGGGTGAAGAGATAGCCGAAGATTATCCCCTAAACGCCGATACACCTTATGGAAAAAGTAAAATTCAAGCAGAAAAATATTTATTAGAATGGTGCGAGCGTAAAAATGTATTATTGACCATATTGCGTCCCTCACTGTTGGCAGGCAAAAATCCGCCAGGAAATCTGGGGGCAATGATTAAAGGAATTACTTCTGGACGATATGTTAGTATTGCTGATGGAAAAACAAAAAAAAGTATAGCTATGGCAAGTGATATAGGGCGGTTAGTGCCATATTGTGAAAGAAAATCAGGCATCTTTAATCTCTGCGACGATCATCATCCATCATTTAGGGAATTGGAAGAACTTATTTCAAAACAACTGAATAAACCGTTGCCTGTTAATATTCCTATGTGGTGTGCGAAGTGTTTGGCAAGAATAGGGGATGCTCTTAATTTAGCTATAATAAATACAGAAAAATTATCAAAAATGACTAAATCATTAACTTTCTCAAATGAAAAAATGAAAAAGGTATTGAATTTTTATCCATCTGATGTGTTAAACAATTTTTCAATTTATTAGAAAATTTAAATGAGCCGATTTTTTGACATTCTATTTTCAGGTCTGGCCATAATGATTTTATTTCCATTCATGATTCCAATTATGATTGGATTAAAGCTGACGGGAGAACACTATATTTTTTATGGTCAAGAGCGGGTTGGACGTTATGGCAAGGATTTTAAATTATTAAAATTTGCAACCATGCTTAAAGATTCACCGAATTTGCCCGGTGGATTATATACCGACATTAATGATCCGAGAATGTTGCCGATGGGAAAATTTCTGCGCAAGACTAAAATAAATGAACTTCCTCAATTGCTTAATATTTTTGTGGGACAAATGAGTATCGTAGGTTATAGACCAACAGTACGAGTACATTATGAAGCTTATCCATCTGAGGCAAAACAAAAAATATATCATGTAAAGCCGGGACTCACTGGAATAGGTTCTATAGTATTTAGAAATGAAGAAGAAATACTACAACAGTTTGAGGATAAAAAGGGTTTTCATAAAAATATTATAAATCCTTATAAAGCCATACTTGAAAGCTGGTATGTGGATCATAAAAATATGGTGAATTATTTTAAGATAATTTTTATTACGGCTCTTGTGGTATTGAAGCCCAATTCAAGTATCTGGAAAAAATGTTTTAATGATTTACCTCCCATTCCACTAGAATTAGAAAAATATCTTTAGAAAAAAAGGATAAATTCTGTGTCAGATATTCTATCCCTTATAGGCCGTACCGAACCATTGTTTTCCGCTGATATTTCTCTCCACGAAAAAGAATTGTCAGCGCTTATTTCCTCCTCCAGCTTTCTTGTTATAGGTGGCGCTGGTTCCATAGGGTCAGCTGTTGTATGTGAACTATTCAAACGTAATCCAAAATTATTGCACGTAGTAGATATTAGTGAAAACAACATGGTGGAACTGGTTCGGAATATCCGTAGTTCTTTGGGTTATATTGACGGCGAATTTGCCACATTCGCTATTGATTGTGGATCGAATATTTTTGACTCCTTCATGTTGAATGGTCAAGGATATGATTATGTATTCAATCTTTCCGCACTCAAGCATGTACGGAGCGAGAAAGACCCATATACTCTCATGCGGATGGTAGATGTGAATATCTTTAACACTGATAAGACCATACAACAGGCAAGAGAAAAAAACGCAAAAAAATATTTTTGTGTTTCTACAGATAAAGCAGCGAATCCAGTAAATATGATGGGAGCATCAAAACGTATTATGGAGGTGTTTCTGATGCGCCGTTCTCTGGAATTACCGGTTTCTACTGCACGTTTTGCCAATGTCGCCTTTTCTGACGGCAGTTTACTTTACGGGTTTAACCGCCGTATGGAAAAAGAACAGCCTCTTTCCGCTCCCAACGATGTGCGTCGGTATTTTTTAACGCCGAAGGAATCAGGGGAATTGTGCCTTATGTCCTGTCTACTTGGAGAAAACCGGGATGTATTTTTTCCAAAATTGGATCAAAATCTCAATCTGATAACCTTTAGTGAAATTGCGAAACGGTATCTGTACAATCTAGGCTATGAACCGGTTCAATGTGAGACAGAAGATGAAGCAAGAAAACTGGTAGACGAACTGAAACTGAAAAAGCAATATCCAGTATATTTTTTCAGAAGCGACACTACCGGAGAAAAGGACATTGAGGAATTCTACACTGAAAATGAAACGCTTGATATGGAACGGTTTAATGCTGTGGGTATTATAAAAAATGAGGCGGTGTATGATGACCAAAAATTGCAATTGTTTACAGATACAATTAAGTCACTTCGGAAAAAAGGAATATGGACTCGTTCTGAATTGGTAGCGCTCTTTAATGATATGATACCTGAATTTAATCATAAAGAAACAGGAAAATTTCTTGACGGGAGAATGTAAGTAATAAAAAGTTGGGTTATAAAATTTTATTAAAATAAATTGATTAAGGAGAACACAATGAAAACAGCGATGATTTCCGGCATCACCGGACAAGATGGTGGCTATTTGGCAAAATTACTGCTGGAGAAAAATTATCGGGTGTTGGGGCTGTATCGCCGAGGCGCTACGGATACCTTCACCAAATTAAGGGAGCATGGAATCCTTGAGCAAATTGAATTGCTGGATTTTGATTTGCTTGAATTCTCAAATATTTGCCGGCTATTGCGGAAATATCAGCCTGATGAATTTTATAATCTTGCTGCGCAAAGTTTTGTTTCCGCTTCCTGGGAGGAGCCGATCTATACCGCTCAGGCTGATGGAATGGGCGTAGT
>JGI24698J34947_10002162_pt1 | contig 10542 bp, 7 predicted proteins | sample TergutMp193P3_FD_34947 | JGI IMG/M metagenome (IMG submission 34947) | reverse complement strand
ACTGATCCGCAGAAAATCCGCGATTCTGTCTTTGTTGAAGTGACGTACTAAAATACCCCTCTCTCTCAGCGCGGTGAAAAATTCCGCGCCTCCAATTTTGGGAGGTTTTACAAAGAGGAAGTTAGCTGACGACGGCAGTACGCTGAAACCCAAGCCGCGCAAAACCTGCGCTGTCCGCTCGCGCGTCGCTATTACGCGCCTGTTAATTTCTTCGTAATAAGCCGTATCTGAAACCGCCGCCGCCGCGCCTGCAAGAGCGAGACGGTCAAGGGTGTAGGAGTTAAAAGAGTCGCGGAGGCGGCAAAGCCCTTCGATCAGTTTTTCATTGCCAATCGCGAAACCGGCGCGCAATCCGGCAAGAGACGCGGATTTTGAAAGAGTGTGCACTGTAAGCAGATTCGGGTATTTATTGATATGGGGAACTGCCGTTTGCGCGCCAAAGGCGGCGTATGCAGCGTAGGCTTCGTCAACTATAAAAACTTTTTTTTGTTTTTCAAGATATTCCGCAAGGGACAAAATGTCGTCTAACGGAACGGCGATTCCTGTCGGCGCGTTTGGATTGGGAAAGATAACGCCGCCTGACGGTACTTTATAATCAGCGGTATTAATCAAAAATTCTTCACTTAACGGAACGGCGCGGCGCGGAATGTCCCAAAGCTCTGCGTATACCGGATAAAAACTGTAGGTGATGTCGGGAAAAAGAATTTTTTCTGCTTTTTCGCCGCTTTCAAAAAACGCGCCGAAAGCGAAGGCTAAAATTTCATCGGAGCCGTTGCCCGCAAAAACCTGTTCGGGTTTTACGCGGTAACGGGCGGCGACTGCTTCGCGCAATTCGCAGCATTGAGGATCGGGATAAAGGCGCAAGTTTTCATTAGCTGCTTTTTTAACAGCTTCAATAACTTTTGGAGACGGCGGATACGGGTTTTCGTTTGTGTTAAGTTTTATAAACCGCCTGTCTTTGGGCTGTTCGCCGGGAACATAGGGAGAAAGATTTTTTACGCGGTTATTCCAAAATACGCCCATATATTCTACTTCTTGTGCCTGCGATCGAGTTCATCAAGAATTTCCTGCACGGTTATCCCAGCGCGAGTCATCAACACGGTGGAAAAATAGACAAGGTCGGCGGCTTCCCATACAATTTCGTCATGAGTTTTCGCTTCGCAGAATTCTTTTGCCTCTTCCATAACCTTTTCACGCACAAGTTCGTTGTCCAGAGTCGCGGTGTACGAACCCGGCGTCGGGTTGCGAAAACGTTCGGCGATAATGTCCTGCAAAAATTGCCATGAATAGTCCCTGTTATTCGCAAAGCACGACCACGCGCCTGAGTGGCAGACTGGACCCGCCGGTTCTACGGCTGCAAGAAGCGCGTCTCTGTCGCAATCGGCTCTCAGGCGGATGAGCTTTAACACATTGCCTGAGTTTTCTCCCTTCATCCAGAGTCTGTTCCGCGTGCGGCTGTGGAAGCAGACGTTTCCGCGCTTGAAGGTTTCAGCTAACGCTTCTTTGTCGGTGAAGCCTGTCATAAGCACCTGCCCGCCGGGAGATTGCACAATCAGGGGCAGAAGTGATGATTGGTCTTTTTTCCAGTTTAACGACACGGTAAAAGCGTCGGCGAGGCTTATTTTTCCGGTGTACAGCGCCATGCCTAATTGCACATCACAGCCGAGGGCGGCGATTTCCTCAATTTCGGCTAACGTTGAAACGCCGCCGGCTACGGTGATTTGGCAGGAGACTGTCTCGCGCAATTTGCGCACGGGAGCAAGATCGATGCCTGTCATTGTGCCTTCGCGTTCTACGCAGGTAAAGAGCAGTTCTCCGGCAAAAGGTTCGACTGCTTTTGCGGCTTCGAATAAATCAAGGCCTGTGGAGGTTTTCCAGCCGTCCACGACAATTTCGCCGCCCCTTGCGTCTGCCGCGACAATCAGCCGCTCCCGTCCGATTTTTTTTGACATTGCGTCAAGAAAGGGAACGTTTACAACAAACTCGCCGTTTGCGGCTCCCGCTCCTTTTTTCGCGCTGTCACGGAAGGCGCTTGAACCGATAATTATTTTTCGCGCTCCCAGACTCACGAGTTCTTTTGCCCGTTCGGGCGTTCTGATGCCGCCGCCGACTCTGCATTCGGCTTTTCTTAAAAGCGGCTTGATCATATCAAGGTTGGAGCCTTTTCCCATCGCGGCGTCGAGATCGATTACCGCGACTTCACCGTAACGGTCGAATTCCTCAGCCAGTTCACAGGCATTGTCCCGCTGTAATATGAGCTGTTCGCCCTGCTTGAGCTGGACGACTTTGGCGTTTTGTATATCGATTGACGCTATGACCATGAGGTACTCTAAAGAAACTCCGCCCCTATTCCCGAATAGTCGTTTTCGATTTTAAGCGAATCCAGTATTTGGGAAATCTGTCCTCGGTGGTGCGTGTTGTGAACCAGCAACTGGCTTAGCATGAACGACAGCGGCACCGATTCGGGATTGCCGCCGTACCACTCGATTTTTACGGGACGCGATAAATCCGCTTCGGCCAGCGCTTCCGCCAAATTGATATAGACTGAGTCAGCCGCTTCCAGAGCGGCACCGAGTTCCTTCCACTGACTTTCGCTCAATTTGCCTTCGGCGGGAAGGGGAACGCCGTCTACTGCGGAAACCGCTTTGAGCGCCGCACTGCCCTCGCCAAGCGCGACTTTGTACATACCCAGAAAAAACTTTGTCCCGCCCAGTATATGCCGCAGAATACCGGAAAGGCTGCCGTAATAGCTGCCGCAGTCTTTTTCCCGCTCCTCGTTTGACAATGAGCTTAATATGCCGTAAATAGCTTTGTTTCCCGCCTGGTTGTATTTTGCGTAGATCAGCGTATCTTTCATTTTTTAGCCGCTCCTTCTTGGTTTTTTATATTAAAACATTTTTTTTCAGCGCTGTCAACCGGCTTTGTTCCGCGCTGTTATGTACAGACGTTTCATCGGTTAGCTGAACAAAATGACCAAACGCGTATTTTTCACAAACATAATTCCCCGTTTTTCAAGGCAGTATATTTATGCCGATTCATTTTCATTCATCAATGAGTATGTGAATATTTTTTGCCAGTTCCTTCAGGCTCTCTAAAAAACTGTCCAGATTTTCCTTAATGAAAACCAAATCTTCTCTCCTGCCCGCGGATTCAAGTTTCTCAGCCTGCGCCGATAAATGCGCCGCGCCGACAGAAGCTGCCGCGCTTTTAAGAGCGTGAACCTGCGTAATAAACGCGGACAGATTTTCCGCTTCCGGCACGGATTGCAGCAGCGGCAGCCGCTTTTCAATGTCTTTGCGGAAAATGGATAAAACAATACGCAAGCCTTCTTCCGTGCCGCCTGTCATGGCGATGCCGCGTTTTATGTTAACGCCCGGAATTGCCGGAAGCGTAGAACGCGATTCGGCGGCTTCGGAAAGCAAGCCGGAAGCGTCTCCGTTATCTGAAATGCGGCTCTCATTTGCTGTATCCTTATTCACGGTTTCTTTTTGTTCCCCGCCCGCTGTTCCTTCAGCTTTCCTCTTTTCGGCAGGTATCCATCTGTCAAGCGTTTCATCAAGTTTGGATACGTCTATGGGTTTTGCAAGAAAGTCATTAAAACCATTTTGAATAAACATTTCACGCATACCGGAAACAGCGTCAGCGGTCAGGGCGATTATCGGTATTTGTTTACGCGGTTCCGCGCCGCTTTCATTTTCCCGCTCTTTTTCCCATGCGCGGATAACGGCAACCGCTTCAACGCCGTCTATATCCGGCATTAGGTGATCCATAAATACAAGGTCATAATTATTTCGTTTTATCAGTTCTATTGACTGCAAGCCGCTGAGACAGGTGTCTACCCCGGCCTGGTAGGGAGCCAGCAGTCCTTCGGCTACTTTTAAGTTTGTGGGAATGTCGTCTACTACCAGCATACGAACGCCGGGAAAAGTATGACTAACAATTCCGCCTGACCCGGAATTGTCAATGTAACTGCGGCTGTCCGGCTTGCCGTTAAGTACATTCGCTATTGACAATGACTGCACCGGCAGGGAGACAATGCGCGCATTGGGAACATAAACTTCGTTTTCCCACTCCGTCATAAGAGCCAGAGACGGCTTCTTTCCTGTGGGGAATGCCGCGCCGGGATTTTCCATAACTGTTTTTATTTCTTCATAAAGACCGTAACCGGAAAACACATAAAACCATTCTTCCCTGTACAGGGCCGAGGTAAATTCTTCCAGCGTCGTTACCATGCAATAAGGAACGCCCATGTTTTCCAGACACCAGCACACTGTGTTGGCGTAGACGATCCGCCTTTCAAATACAAGCGTCTTTTTTTTAAACGGTTCCTCTACCGCCGCGAACGGCGCGTCAGACTCAACGCCCTGCGGGAATACTGCCGTGAATACGCTGCCCCTGCCGTATTCGCTTTCCATGCTGATGTCTCCGCCCATAGCAAGACAGAGCCGCCTGACAATCGCAAGACCCAAACCTGTCCCCTCAATACTCCGGTTTTTTTTCTTGTCCACCTGTACAAATTCATCGAACAGTTTTTCCTGATCTTCCGGCCTAATGCCCTTGCCTGTATCTGTTACGGTACACTTCAGCCATATTTTTTTATCTTCACGTTTCATCACCGTGATGGATAAACTGATACTTCCCCTTTCCGTAAACTTTGCCGCATTGGACAAAAGGTTCAGCAGTATCTGCCGTATGCGCACCTCGTCCCCGACAAGGCTGTTTGGTATTTTTCCGTCAATGTTGGTAAAAAAACGAATAGGCTTTTCCTTGATCCGCATACGGATAATATTGACCGTATCATAAACAAGGGACGAAAGCAGATATTTGACAGGGATGATCTCCATTCTGCCGGCTTCAATTTTTGAAAAGTCAAGAATGTCGTTGATGATGGAAAGCAGACTCACTCCCGCGTGTTTGATGTCCTGCGCGTTAACGCGGGCGTCTTCAGGGAGATCCCTGCGGAGAAGGAGTTCCGCCATGCCGGTAATGGCGTTCATGGGAGTGCGTATTTCATGGCTCATGCTCGCGAGAAAATTGCTCTTTGTGCGGTTTGCCGTTTCCGCCGCTTCCCTAAGCTCTTGCAGTTCCTTGTTCTGTGCTTCTATCAGCCGATCCTTGGTTTTTCTGGTAGTTTCTATCACAATCATTACGGAAAAAACAAGGATATAGTTTACCAGCATACGGATTGAGAAATCAAAATGATAACGAAAACGCGACACATTCGGGATAAACATTTCGACAGAGATCACTATCATCAGAATTAACGACATTGCAATGCCATTGCGCATCCCGAGCAGCATAATCGTAAGCGAAGGATACATATAGATAAAAAGGAAGTTGGCTCCTTCGGCTTCCCCTGTCCATGTAACCATTACGCAAAGCAGGCCGTAAAATACCATAAGTATCAAAGCCGGAACGGACTGCCGTATTTTTGTCCGCGCCATTAAAAATGACATAACGGCAGTCAGGATCATGACGACGCAGGCAACGGCGGTGAAATACCGCTCAAGCCTGAAATTCGCCGCCGCAAACGCGGTAAGAATGAGAACGCCGAAAAGTATAATGAAATTAAGCAGCACATACCGGATAAGATGATCGGATATGCCGAATTCAGATTTTTTTTTATATCTTCCCGAAGTTACGATGTTGAGAAGAAAATTGAACATCTGTTTCCTTGCCATGTTTTGTTTTAGCGTTTTCTCCTTTATAACATTGAAACATTTAGCAGAGGCGGTGTCAACATAACCAAAAACAGGTTCGATTCAAAGCCGGCTTTCCTGTTTCCTTGTTATGTTTTTAAATACCGACGGCGAAATGCGCCTGTTTTTTTTGTAAATCCTTGAGAAATACAGCGGGTCCTCAAACCCGACCTTTAAGGCCGCTTCGGAAATAGTCAGATTCGATTCAACGGCGATGAGCTGTTCAAAGCGCTGTATCCGCTTCATTGTATACAGTTGTTTAAAACTTATGCCGTACCTCTGCTTTACCGAATGGTAGATGTTGGATTCGCTGCGGTATACGGCGGCAGCCGCCGCGTCAATTGTTATTTGTTCGGCAATATGATCATCCAGCCAGCGGGATACTTTTTCCGCAAGGCCGAGTTCCCTCACCTTTATATACTCACCCTTGACAATAAAATTAACCATGACAGAAAAAAATTTTATTAAATTGCGGGACGCTTCCCCGCTATAGAGCGGAAGTTCCAGATACGCGTCCCTTAAAACGGACGTATCAAGACCCGCGGTTCCAATGAATTCGGCAATGTCTTCCCGGGCGTCTTTATCGTCATTTACCCTGAACTGGCCAATCATGGCGTACCCTATGATAGTTTTATTATCTCCGCTCGTTGTAATAGGCGTAACCGCTTCGTAAAGACCCGCATGGCAGCGGTATACGACAGGTTCCTGTTTTTTTTCGCATCTGCGGCACATTACAAGGTTTTGGCTCCTGCAGGCCGGCAGTAAATGGAGCTTTTCACGGACTATTTCGCAAAAAGAGGAAACGCCGTAGGGATACCCCAGGATCATGTCTTCTCCGTTTGTGAAAAAAATAGTAAACCGAACTTTGAAACATTTGGCAAAACTATCTATGAGCTGTTGAACTTCTTCGTCATAAAAAACATCCAATCGTTCCATAATAACAGTTTTACATTAAACAGCGGATTTGTCCATGTTTTTTGCACATTTTACTATATGTAATTCCGCCGGCCGCCTGTTACAATAACAGCTTATATGAAGGATACTTTTGGCCGCCGTTTTAACAAAAACAGAGTTTTCCTTATAATGTTAATTCCGGCTGTGGTTTATACCTTGATATTCGCTTATATCCCGATGGGCGGGATTGTTCTGGCATTCAAAAAATATACCTATGCCGGCGGCATATTCGGCAGTCCCTGGAACGGCCTTAAAAATTTTGAATTTTTCTTCCTGTCGGGAAGGGCATGGCTCGTTACCAGAAATACAGTCCTTTATAACATTCTTTTCATTGCCTTTAACACAGTACTGCAGATGTCTGTCGCGATTTTCCTCATCGAAATCAGGGATACCAGATACAGAAATATTTCGCAATCCCTTATGTTTTTGCCGTACTTCATCTCATGGGTTGTCGTTTCGGTTATCGCTTTTAATTTTCTAAGCTACGACTTCGGTTATGTAAACGGTATTTTAACAAGATTTGGTTTTGAAAAATTAAATTTTTACAACAACGGCTCGTATTGGCCTGTCATTTTAACCCTCTTCGGCGCATGGAAGGGCGTAGGTTACGGCTCGGTGCTGTACCTTGCCGCGATAATGGGTATTGATACCGAAATCTACGAGGCCGCGGCAATTGACGGGGCGGGGGTATTTACGCGGATCTTTAAAATCACCATACCCCTTATGATGCCGACCGTAATGATCTTGCTTCTGCTGGCTATAGGAGGTATTTTCAAGGGCAATTTTGATATGTTTTACAACCTTGTCGGCAATAACGGGGTGCTTCACAGCTGGACCGACGTAATCGATACATTTACGTTCCGCGCCCTTATCACCAACAACGATTTCGGTATGTCGGCGGCTGTGGGCCTGTACCAGTCTGTTCTTTGTTTCGCCACGATCCTTTTGGCGAACAAGCTGGTCAAGGTTTACAATGAAGATTTCAGCCTTTTTTGATGTGAGGTATTTTTGTGGAAAACAATATTAAAGCTGATGAAAAATTTATTAATACGCTGGCGCGGTTATTCATCGGCCTCATAGCTTTTTTATGCCTTGTTCCTTTTATCATGGTGGTTTCAGGCTCCCTGTCGTCGGAAGAATCGGTGCGTTTTTACGGATTCGGGCTTCTTCCCAAAGACCTGTCTCTGGAGGCGTACAAAACGGTATTTCAGGAGCCGGGAGTAATCAGCCGCGCCTATGCCGTAACTATAATCCTTACCATTACCGGAACCTGTCTCGGGTTGTTCCTTCAAACGATGACTGCCTATGTGCTTGCCCGCAAAGAATTTACATGGCGCAACAAGTTTTCGTTTTTCTTTTATTTTACCATGCTGTTTTCAGGCGGTCTTGTGCCGTACTATATTTTGATGACCCGCTATTTGGGAATGAGAAACAATTATCTCGCTCTGCTTTTGCCCCTTGTATTTAACGTGTACCACCTCCTTATAATGAAAAGTTATATTTCCGCCATTCCGGAATCTTTTATTCACGCGGCTAAAATAGACGGCTGCGGCGAATTCAGAACTCTCGTTTTAATCATGATGCCGATGCTGAAACCGGCAATGGTAACTATCGGGCTTTTTATCGCTTTGGCGTACTGGAACGACTGGTACAGCGCCATGCTGTTTATTTCAAGGGAAACTATGCACCCTTTGCAGTATTTCCTGTACAACAAGGTAAACAATATAGAAGCGTACAAACGAATACTGGAATCAGGAGCGGCGGCTTCCAGCGCGGCGGCGGCGATCAATATGCCGACCCAAACTCTCAAGATGGCCCTGACTGTTGTTGTTACTGGGCCTATCATCCTGCTCTTCCCGTTTGTCCAGAAATACTATGTCCGCGGAATCACAATAGGCGGCGTGAAGGGATAGTTTACGCGTGAATAAACCGCTTTAAAAGCGGAAAATATTTTAGGAGGAAATTATGAAAATTAAAAAGACAGTCATTGCCGTTCTCGTTTTGATTATAGCTATGGCGGTTACCTTTTCAGGATGCGGGAGAAATAGCGGGGGCTCCGGAGCCGATCTTTCAAAACCTGTAACACTGCGGATGTATCTGCTCGGAGACAGGTCAAAGGATTTTGATCTTGTTTACGCCGAGATCAACAAAATTTTGCAGGAAAAAATAAATGCGACAATTGAAGTGTCGTTCCTGTCCTGGGCGGAACACGCGCAGAGATATTCCCTGTTGTTCGCGGGGCAGGAGGACTTCGATTTGATATTCACCGCGTCAGGCTGGGCGCATTATGAAACCACCGCGTCTATGGGCGGTTTCCTGCCGCTTACGCAGGATTTCATTCAAACCTACGCTCCCGATATTTGGAGAACTGTTCCGGCGATGGCATGGGATCAGGCAAGGCTTGACGGCAACATCTACATGGTGCCTAACTATTCCAACGAATTTGGCGCCGACGTATACGCTCTGCGCGGCGATCTGATGAAGAAATACGGTTATAACGACATAACCACGCTGGAAGAACTCATCGCCTATTTCGAAAAAGTGGCGGCGGGAGAAGCGGGAGCCGGCATACGTCCGCAGGGCAATGCCGCCGGTATGCTCTACCCCTACCTTCATGCCGCAGGTTACGCGGTAATGAACGGGTCTCCCAGCGAATTCTTTATCATAAACACGCAGAATCTTTCAGACACAAAAGTAACATACCTTCTTGACTGGGACAAGTTTGATCAATTCTGCATAGACATGGAGAATTTTTTCAGACGGGGCTTTTGGTCAAGGGACTCGCTTGCGTCCAGCGATCAAAGGCAGGACGGTCTTTTGAGAGGCACTTCCGCGGGTATGTACTGGAATCTGGGAAGCACCTACCGTTACGCGGCTGAAGCGAACACCGCCCATCCTGAATGGGATGTTACTCTGGCAGACTTCACGCAAAGGTGGCCGAAACGGGTAAACTCCTATATCAACAACGGCATGGCGATAAATGTCAACAGCAAAAACAAGGAAAGGGCAATGATGGCGCTTAACGAATTTTACACCAACAGGGCTATTTATGATTTGGCATGTTTGGGCATTGAAGGCGTTCATTGGACATCGGAAGGTGACAAATACTACCGGACAACCTCAAGGACAGGGGACTACGGCATAAACGCGAATTGCAACTGGGGCTGGAACAATATGAATCTGACCCGCACAGAGTATATACCAAATCCTACCGCTCTGGATCGCAAGCATGACGAGATACTTGCCAGATGGAACGCCAACGTAAAACCGGAACACGTTCTTGACGGCTTTTCATTTGACAAGTCGAATGTAACGACAGAATTGTCCATCGTAGATTCCCTTGTCGCCGAATTTTACACGCCCCTCATCTCCGGTATGTCGGGAACAACTGCCGCCGCCGCATTAAGAAATTTAAGACAACAGCTTGACGCGGCGGGTATCAAGCGGGTAATTGACGAAGTCAACCGGCAGGCGGAAGCGTTTGTCGCAAGCAAAAGATAGCAAAAGCGCGGCATGATTTTTTACCGGGGCGCGGACATTTCCAGCGCGGATGAACTGGAAAAAAAAGGCGCTTGTTTTTTTGACGGCGGGCAGCAGGAGGATCTGTTTAAAATCCTGAAACGCAAGGGCGTTAATTTGATCCGGCTGCGTATATGGAACGATCCTTATGACGAGGACGGCAGTCCTTACGGCGGCGGAACCAACGACTACGGCGTTACCGAACGCCTTGCCCGCCGCGCCAAAGAACAGGGCATGGAACTTCTGCTTGATTTTCATTACAGCGATTTTTGGGCCGATCCCGGCAGACAATTAAAGCCAAAGGCATGGCGGGGCTTAAGCCCCGCCGGGCTTGAGGCGGAAGTATACAAATACACCTATGACACAGTTT
>JGI24698J34947_10002161_pt1 | contig 10542 bp, 9 predicted proteins | sample TergutMp193P3_FD_34947 | JGI IMG/M metagenome (IMG submission 34947) | reverse complement strand
GGGCGCTCCCTGAAAATCCATAAAAACACCGGATTTTTTTAAGGAAGTTGTTCAGAAACTGAAGTTTCCAAACAACTCTACTATCTTTTTTTTCAGTTGTGGGTTAACCTTATTAAAGAAACCAATATTGCACGGAGGAATACCATGAGCAGTAAGTCCTGTTTAAAAATTGCTGGGTTGTTAATCCTTGCCGGTATGCTGTTTTTTGTTTCCTGTAGGGAAAAAACAAGTTCCCATGGGGATCCGGATTATCCGATTAATATATCGGTATTTTCAATGGCTTCCATGCAGCAGCCGCCTGCGGGCAACAAAATCTATAAATGGATTGAAGATAATCTCCATGTCACCTTTACCTGGGATATTCTGGTAGGCGACAAGGATCAGAAAATCGGCGTTATGATCGCGGGCCGCGACTATCCCGATATCCTCCACGTTGACGGCAAAAAATTCTATGAGGGAAGGGCGCTCATCCCGCTGGATAATTTAATTGAGAAATACGCCCCCCGGCTCAAGGCCCACTATGCCGAGACATGGGAAAAAATGAAGGAGGATGACGGTCATGTGTATACCCTTCCGGTCTGGGGAGTAGTGTCAGGCAGGGATTACAGCTCATGGTACGGCGATTCCGCCATGTGGGTGCAGAAGGAAGTGCTCAAGGAATTCGGCTATCCAAAAATAAAAACCGTGGATGAGTATTTTGATCTGTTGATCAAATATAAAGAAAAGTATCCCACGATTAACGGTATGCCCACCATTGCCTTTACAATCCTTTCCTATGACTGGCGTTCCTTCTGTCTGATCAATCCCCCGAATTTTCTCGCCGGTTATCCCAATGACGGAAATGGTACGGTTAATCCGCAAACCCGCGAGTACAAGGCTTTTCTGTATCAGGACATATCGAAACGCTGGTTTAAAAAACTCAACGAGATGAACACTGCCGGCGTTATTGATCGCTCCTGTTTTGTTGACAACTATGACCAGTATCTTTCAAAGATAGCCTCGGGCCGTGTTCTTGGTTTCCATGATCAGGCCTGGCAGTTTCAGCAGGCGGAATATACCCTGTCAAATCAAGGCATGCACAACCGTACTTATGCGCCGCTTCCCGTTGTTTTTGATGAGTCGATTCGTCCCTGGTACCGAAACCGCAAACTCCCCAATATAGGGCAGGGTATCGGCATTAGCGTGTCGGCAAAAGACCCGGTACGCATAATCCGTTTTCTGGATGCCCAGCTTGACGATGAAGTGCAAAAAGTAATCGGTTTCTACGGCATTCTGGGCGAAGATTACCAGCTTGACGAGCAGGGTACTCCCTTCCGTACCCAGTTGCAGCGGGATCAGCAGGACGATGAGGTATGGAAACTCCATAATCAGGCCCACCTGTGGCGGAATCACAATCCAAAAAAAGACGGTTCTTACGCAGACGGCTGGCCCACCAATATTGCCGATTTTTATCACGAAAGGGAAGCTGGCTTAAAGCCCGAAGACAGGGAACTGTGGGCGGCATACAACGTTGCCAACAATGCGGAACTGATGGACATAGACCCGCCGCTCAATCCGGTATGGTTTCCCGCCTGGCAGATAGAACCGCCCGACGGTTCCGAAGCCCAGATCGCCTGGAGACGAGTCGAAGAAATTTACCGGAGATACCTGCCCCGGATTATTATGGGAAGGCCGGCGCAATTTGAAAGGCTCTGGCAGGAATACATTAGCGAACTGGACAAGGCCGGGCTGGATAAGTACGAAGCCTATATGCAGCAGGAAGTCAGGAAGCGCATCGAGAAATGGAGCCCTAAAAACTAAGTATGGTAGGCCGGGAAAAAACATTTTTTCAAAAAGCAATAACACAGCGGCAGCTGATATATATGTCGCTGCCGCTGGTTCTGTATGTGGTGCTGTTTTCCTATGTTCCCCTCTGGGGCTGGACCATGTCCTTCCAGAATTACAGACCGGCGCGGAGTTTTTTTGAGCAGGAATGGGCCGGACTGCGGTGGTTCAAATTCCTGTTCAGCGATCCGGGCTTTCTGCGCGTCTTGCGAAATACATTGGCCATGAGTCTGATAAATATGGTTCTTGGCTATATTACGGCAATCGGTTTTGCCCTGCTGCTCAATGAACTGAAACAAATAAAAATAAAACGGGTCGTGCAGACCATTTCCTATCTGCCCCACTTTCTTTCATGGATAATTGTTACCGGCCTGGTGGCGTCCATGCTGTCAGTTGAAAACGGGGCCATCAATGATTTGCTGGTAGCGCTGGGAATAATCAAGGAACCGATTCTGTTTTTAAGCGAGCCAAAATACTTCTGGGGCATTGTGGGATTTACCTATGTATGGAAGGAGCTTGGCTGGAATACCATTATTTACCTGGCGGCCATCGCCGGGATTGATCCGACTCTATACGAGGCTGCCGAAATTGACGGCTGCAACCGCTACCACAAAATGTGGTTTATCACCCTTCCGGGAATCAAATCAACCATCATCATCTTATTGATCATGAGCATTGGNCATGTTCTGGATGCGGGCTTTGAACTGCAATACCTCTTAAAAAACGGGCTTATTCAGGATGTNGCGGAAACCATAGACATTTATGTCCTCAAATACGGCATTCAGAGTTTTAATTATTCTCTGGCAACAGCCGCNGGGATGTTCAAAAATGTCGTTAATGTGATATTAATATTCTTTGCCAACTGGATGGCCAANCGTGTGGGCGAAGAGAGGCTCATATGAAGTATTTAAAGTCTAAAATCGAACATTATACTTTTCATACCATTAATCTGGTTTTCATGCTGCTGATTATGTTCTGCACCCTGTATCCGTTCTGGAATACCGTTGCGGTTTCATTTAACGCCGCCGCGGATACAACCAGAGGCGGCATCAGCTTCTGGCCGAGAGTCTTTACCCTCCAGAACTACCGGGCTGTATTTACCAGCGGGACAATTTATAACGCCTTTTTCGTATCTGTCGCACGAACGGTAATCCAGACAATTACCGGCGTATTTTTTACCTCCATGCTGGCCTATGCGCTGAGCCGCAAGGATTTTGTTTTCAGAAAACCGTTTACGCTTATACTGATTCTCTCCATGTACATCAACGCCGGACTCATCCCAAATTATTTCCTCATCCGTTCGCTGGGAATGCTCAACACCTTCTGGGTGTATATAGTTCCGGGCATGATCAGCGCCTTTAACTTCATCGTTGTCAGGACATACATTTCAAGGCTCCCTGAGAGTATTATCGAGTCCGCCCGCATTGACGGCTGCGGCGAGTTCATTATTTTTATGCGAATAATTCTACCCCTGTGCCTGCCGGTATTGGCGACCATAGCCCTCTTTATCGCCGTTGGCGCGTGGAATTCGTGGTTCGACACCATGATCTACAATTCGGGAAGGGCGTACCTTCACACCCTGCAATACAAGTTGATGGAGTATCTCCAGTCGAGTCAGAGCCAGGCAAAAAGCGCCGCCGCCATTGGCTCTATGGGAATGGCGCAGAATCTTGCCTCAAGCATGGTAACACCGGTCAGCATACGGGCCGCCGTAACCGTGGTGGCGGCTCTGCCGATTCTGTTTATATATCCCTTCCTTCAGCGGTATTTTATTACCGGCATAAGCGTGGGGAGTATCAAGGAATAGTAAATGGGAAAATGTGAGTGATGCGAAATATGCGTGAGTTCGAAACAAGTAAGTGAAACTGTAAAAACGGAAATCAGGAGGATGGCATGAAAAGCAGATGTTCGGTTATTATATTTCTTTTGCTGGCGTGTACTGTTTTGTACGGGCAGAGTTATAACCATGTTACGGTGATAGACACGAATTTTGAAAACGGAACACTGGGTGGCTGGGCGCCACGCGGCTCGCCCGAACGGGGTCTGGAAAAGCTGGAAGTGGTCAGGGACATAAAACATTCGGGCTCCGCCGCCATGCGGGTATCCAACCGCTCATATACGTGGCATGGGCCAATCCACAAACTCACCGATAATGCCGCCGCCGGAGATGTGTACAGCATGTCGGCATGGATATATTTCAGGGACGGCCCCGCAACCGGCGCATTCACCCTGAGCGTGGAACGGTCGTTTAAAAATTCATCCCGATCCAATACCTATCAGAACATAAGTTCCTTCCAGGTGAAAAAGGGCGAATGGACCGAAATTAAAACCGAATTTTCAACCGGGGCGGATCCGACACAGGCCGGCATTTGGGTGTATTTTGAGTTACCCTACAAAGAGGACAATCTGGTTCAGGCAAACGACAAGATCGATTTTTGGTTAGACGACATAAAATTTATAAAACTCGATCCCGAATCGCGCCCCAAGGCGGAATTGAATATCCCCAATCTGGCGGATACGTGGCAGCGGTACTTTGACATCGGAGCCGCCGTATCCCGTGATGATGTAGATTATTCCTCGCAGACCGCCCAGCTTTTGATGAAGCACTTTACCGTACTGGTTGCCGGAAATGAGCAGAAGATGGAAACCGTGCAGCCCACGGAAGCCAGATTCGACTGGGGGCCGGCTGACGCGATTATCGGCTTCGGTGAAATGACCGGCATGAGGCTGCGCTGGCATCCGTTAATTGCGCATACCCAAAATCCCGCCTGGCTGTTTCAGGATAAGGCAAACCCATCCCGCCCGGCTTCAAGGGAAGTTCTGAATCAGCGGCTCAGGACGTATATTCAGACCGTTATGCGCCGATACAGGGGCAGAATCGATTCCTACGATGTGGTGAATGAAGTCCTGTCCGACAGAGCCGGTCTCCGCACCGGCGCGGAAGGCTCCAAATGGCACGAGATACTCGGCGCGGATTACATTGACAACGCGTTCCGCTGGGCGCGGGAGGCTGACCCGGATGCCCAACTCGTTATCAATGACTACAACTTGGAAAGCGATACCCGCAAACGGCAGGAAATGGTGAATCTGGTCAGGGGTATGAAGCAGCGCGGAGTGCCGGTAGACGCAATCGGCATTCAAATGCACATTGATATTAAAAGCCCTTCTGTTCAGCAGATTCGGGAAACCATAGAACTCTTTGCCTCGCTGGGCGTCAAGGTGATGATTACCGAACTGGATATATCGATTTATACCAGCGCCTCGGAAGCAAAGAAGCAGGTAAGCGCCGAGATTCTTCTGGAACAGGCCCAGCGCTACAAGGACATTTTCGCCATGTTACGCGAACAGGCCCAAAAAGGCAACCTAACGGACATGGTGGTGATATGGGGAACATCTGACAACACAAGCTGGAAAAATGACTTTCCCGTTCCGGGCCGCACCGATGCGCCGCTCTTATTTGACGGCAGGCTTCAGTCAAAGCCCGCGTTCTGGGGCCTGGTTGACCCAAGCAAGGTTCGGGGTTTGAGGTAACATTTGAAGAAGCAAAGGCTGTGGCAAAAAATACCGTATTATCTGCGCATACTGTGTATCGCCGTTCTGTTTTTTCCGGTTCTTTCCTGCAACATTACTGAGGAAATTCCCAAATCATGGGATACTGCGCAGCCCCTGCATGAAATTTATCAAAACGATTTTCTGATCGGGAACATTATTTCCCCCGGCGATTTGAATACTGTCAGGTTTAATTATTTAAAGCGGCACTTCAATACCGTCACCGCGGAAAACCACATGAAGCCCGAAAATATTGCGCCTAACACTCGGCCGGCTAACGATAACTGGGCTTACCAGTGGACCAATGCGGACAGGATAGTAAACGCGGCAAGGGCCGAAGGAATGGGTGTAGTCGGCCATATCCTGATTTGGCATTCTCAGACACCACCTTGGCTGACAAGAAATACTAACGGAACAGCTCTTGATAGAGAAACAGTCCTATATAATCTGGAGAAGTATGTTACCGATGTAGCGGATCACTTTAAGGGAAAACTTATCGCATGGGATGTGGTCAACGAGGCGATGAGAGACGGCCTGAGCGAAAGCGATGCCGCAGATTGGAAAAACTGCCAGCGTCCTATTACGGAAAATGGATGGAGGGCCATCGGGCCGGAGTATATCGAAAAGGCATTTCTGGCAGCCCGCGCCGCCGATCCCGGCGTCAAACTGTATTATAACGATTACTCCCTGAACAACGCGAACAAGGCGCGGGCTGTTTACAATATGGTTAATGATATTAATACGCGGTATCCCAATGTGGAGGGGAGAAAGCTCATTGACGGCATCGGAATGCAATCGCATCATCGTATTTACACCGTTCCCCAGACAGTTGAAACATCAATACAATTGTTCGCTTCTTTGGGAGTGGAAATCGCCATTTCGGAACTGGACATAATAGCCGCCGGCGGGCTGCTCGATGGCTCTCCCCCCTGGAATGACAACGCCGCCCGGCTTCAGGCCGCGCAGTACGCCGCCATGTTCAGGATTTTTAAGAATCACACATCGGTCATAAAAAGAGTTACCTTTTGGGGCATTGACGACGGCACAAGCTGGAGGAGCGCTTCTCATCCAACCCTGCTTAATGCGGATTACAGCCTGAAACCGGCGTTTCATGCGGTGACGAATCCGCACGGGTACTGATATTATAATCGGTATATATAAATTACAATAATTTTTATGGAGGAATTATGAAAAAAGCAAACTTAATCGCTGTCGCGGCCATTATTTTCGCGTTAACAGCGATTCCGGCGCACGCCCAGGTACAGTCGGTGGAAGACATTGAAACCCCAACCCCCCAGTTTCAGGATCATGGGGGAGTAACGCCCTGGTTTTGGATTGGCCTACAGACGGTATTTTCAGGCGGCTACAACATTGAAACAGGGGCCGGTGGCTTCCGTAACTACGGTGGAGAGAATTTCACTTACGCTTCTTTTAATCTGGCTTTTGTGGACAGTCACTATCAGACTCCAAAATTTTATCAGGTTCCGAGGGAACTTGACTCCGAAGCATGGACCGGTCATTTTATCCTTCTCAATTTTACTTCACGCATTAACAGCTGGGAAAGCGGAAATACCGGGATGGAAAACAACGGCCCGGCATGGCTTGCGGAAATTACCGGCATGGGCTTCCGTATCGGCTTTTTTACCCAGGCTGCAAATCCGGTAGGCGGCCTTTTTGATAACGGCGTTACTACCAGTAGCAGCGATGAAAACAATCGCAAGCCCATTACGCGAATATCAGGCGGAAATAAAGTGTTGAATTTAGGGCCGGGCCAACTCGGTCAGATTTACTACGAGAAAGACAAAGACACCTCTATTAATACAATATATAGCGCCTCAAACGGCGCTATTTGGTATACGGGTTATGAAAAACAGGAACTGTGGAACGTGTACCTTACCATGCTTTCCGAAGGCAATGTCAACTCCGATGTGTCAAATGACAGAAATAAGGGTTTTGCCGGCGTGATTGATTTCGGAGTTTCTCCCTTTGGCTTATTTACCGATGATGAGACGCCGCTGACATTTAACATTACCGGAAATACCATTGCCGGGTTTAAATTTACACAAGCCCCCAACTCGAATGAAAGTGTCGGCTTCGGCCTTAAGGGGGAGGGCGGCATCTGGCTTGGACTGGATAATTTTGTACTGTCGCCGCTGGTTGCGTTTGACGGGAAACTAAACAGTAGCAATAAATTTTTCTGGAAGGTCGGCGGCGGTCTTATATTCCGGTTCAGCGGCATGCGCTGGGAAGAGGATACATGGGGCGACCGTTATGTCGGCGGCCCGTCCTCGCCCAGTTCAAGTCATCCATTGATTGACTATCGGTATGAAAACAACAAGGTTTTGAAATATGCCTACGCGCAAATATATGGCGCATATTCCGAGGAGAGTGATTTGAATATGCTGTTCCGTGTTGAAGAACCCGACGGTAATACAGGCTTCCACGAATACCTTGGATTCATGGGTGAGTTCCGGCTGTATAATACACTGGGAAATACGAAGAATGCAGTGGGAGAATTCATCCCTATGTCATGGGAGGCTCAGGCGCGGGTGTCATGGGATTTTAACATCGGCCAATATCTGGTAACACCGTATCTGCGCGGATACCTCAATAACGATTTAGTAGTAAAGATGCGGGTAGGGGCTTATGCCAACATCATTCCCTTTACCGGTTTTGAGCTTGCCTATACATCGGCGAATTTGAATAACGGAGTTACCCTGAACAAACCGAGTTATCTGAACGCGTCATATTCAAGTTTCTTTGATGCCGGCCGTATTGAACTGATTGTCATTCTGAAATCGGACAATATCCGGCCCCAGGTGCCAAAACGAATGAGCGACTGGAATTATCCGAACAGCATACAAAATTATTGACATATCTTTGGGTGATACCGCGAGAAGCGTTACACGCTATGGAACCGCTGATTAACTTGACGCTAATCAACGGTTCCTAAGTTTTTGACTCATAAAACGCAATGGCGCGGTGCTTGATAAAGGTATCCAGCAGGCGGGATTCGCTGAGGTTTTCTTTGGGGATAAAACCGCCGGCCATGTTGTCGTGACCGCCGCCCACTCCGCAGCCGTCCACCAGATACCTGACCATATCGCTGGCTTTAACGGTATCGCGGATGCTTCTGACGGAAATTTTTATTCCGGCATCCCGCACCGCATAGGCGATGACGATGTTCACCCCGGCAACACTAACCACAATATCGCCGGCCGCGCCCAACAGCGAGTCGTTTACGTTTTTCAAACGCAAGAAAGCAAGCTCATCGTATATCTCCACGGTTTTAAAGGCTTCCGCGTACAGTTCCAGGTCCTTAACGGAGATTTCATTGCCCTTGAGATCAACAATCATGTCGATATCGGAAAGACCGTAGAGCCGGTAAAACATATTGATGTCCAGTTCCGAAGTGCCTCGGGTGAGGTTATCGGTATCCATAAAAATTCCGTACAGCAGGGCTGTGGCAACTATGCGGGGCGGTTCGATGTTGTTTTCAAAGAACCAGTCCGCAATAATGGCGCTGCAACTTCCCACTTCGGGCCTGACATCTTCAAAGCGGTATCCCATATTGCCCTTGTATTCGTGATGATCGATTACCGCCACTTCATCGGTGGCGAGATCGGTGATGTTGGCGTTTCCCTTCTGGGCGTCAATCAGCACGGCCCAGTCCTCGCTGCCCAGCGTGTGGGCATCGGCGGAACGGATTATCGGCACATTGAACATTTCCAGCATATGCAGGGAGTTGGCTTTTTCAATTTCCTGATCGTACACAATGGCGAGTTTTTGAATTCCCCGCTGTGAAAGCAGGTGGTACATTCCCAGGCTGGAGGCAATAGCATCGGGGTCCGGCACATTGTGCGGCTGGATAAATACTTCATCCGGCGCATCCTTAAGGATATCCACCAGAATATCGAGTTTGGTCTGACTCATACATCAGGACTCTTGATTATTTTCCGCATTACGCAGGATTCTTTCTATCCGTTTTAAGAGATCGGTTTTATCATACGGCTTCATAATATAATCGACAGCCCCCATTTCATACGCCCGCTTTTCTTCCATCTGATCATTTTCGGATGTTAAAAACGCGATAGGGACATCCCTTGAAAGACTAACGCCTTTAAGTTGATTATAAGTTTCCCAGCCATCCATATGCGGCATTAAAATATCCAATAATACCAAATCGGGGGCTTGCCCTTTTACAAATAAATCCAGCGCTTCCTGCCCCGATTTTACGACTCTGGTTTGATAGTCATACTTAAGCATACTCTGGGCGATTAAGAGATGTGTTTCATCATCATCCACCAAGAGGATAGTTTTTCTCTCATTAGCATCAGCCATATCCGCTAACCCCCTGTTGTTAATATACTGAAAAACCATAAATCAGGCAAATATTATCGCAAATTTTGAAATAAATTTACTTTATTTGTCAGTAGAATATCACAGTTTCCGGGTATAGTAAAGCATTTTTTTCGTTTTTGGCCCCTGTAAGCCGGGTTTCACAGAATTTTAACGAATGACACGAATGAATACGAATAGTTGATAAAAATTTCGGGATTTATTCTTGACAATAGTGCTACAATATCATAAGATATTGTATTAAACTACCATAAATAATGGTATCGTAATACCATAAAATATGGTGTTATGGTACTATAAAATAATCGGACTTGTCCGGCAACCTTGTTGATTCCCGGACAATCCTGTTAAACCCCTTTAGCCGTTAAATCCCAAACAGCTTGATTCCTTCACCGGGGAACTGTTCCTTGACTCTTTCCACGGCACCCTGTATTTTCCGGGCTTCATCTTCCTCACACCAGATTACCATGGCAAAGTTTTCCTCCGGCCACACAGCGTCGCCCATGCGGGGGCCGCAGGAGCCAACGCCGAAGATGCTCGGATATTTGGTGTAATACTTGCCCACACCTTCGGTTTTCATGGCCTCAAGAATATTTTCTTCAACCGAATGATTTGCGATTATTTCAACACGAATCATTTTATTTCTCCTTGCGCGGCAAAGCCGCCGGATTCTGGTTTTTCCTTTAAACGCCGCTGGCCCGCCGCAACACGTTCCCTGCGCGCTTCGGCCTTTGCCGCGCGCTCATCGGAACGCCGGTTTATTATCGCATACACGGTCGGCATAAGGAACAGGGTCATCAGCGTGCCGAA
>JGI24698J34947_10002160_pt1 | contig 10543 bp, 8 predicted proteins | sample TergutMp193P3_FD_34947 | JGI IMG/M metagenome (IMG submission 34947) | reverse complement strand
TATTCGGTTTCGTCCGGGGAGTCTTCGGCATCCCGGACAGTTATTTCAATGTCACGGTCGAGGTATACACCCTGAATGGAAGCTACAAAACCGGGGGTAAGTTCCCGTGCGTTCAATTTATACGTTGTTTCCATAAGGTATAATATATCACAAAAAAAAATATAAAGCAAAGCAACGCTAAGGGGCAACGCACGCTGCCTGTTACCCGATCAGGATTGCGGGTAATGCGCCCGGAACATGGTCATGGGACATTACGCTCTTTAGATTGAACGCGGTGTTCATAAATATCCAATTACCCTCACATCCGCACAAGATATTTTTTTCTTTTGCTATTGACAAATATCGCCATCTGGATTATATTATGCCCCAGTGGGTTTTCTTAAAGATTTTTTGCGGGAATTCATTGTGAGATTGATTTAGAGGGGAAGTTTCATAAAAAAGACCTGTACAGAGCATAAAATTGGTCAATAATATAGTTTTAGACTGTTATTGACGAATATTTGAATTTTAAGGAGTTTTTTATGAATTTGAAACACACAGTATTGGTACTTTTGTTCTTTCTGTCTCTTACCCTGTGCTTTGCCAGAGGTGGGAAAGAACAAAACCCTACATCTTCAACGCCTCTGACAACTACACCACAACTATCCGATGGTTCCGCCGCTGATGCAGCAAGATCCGCCGCTGACGCTGCAAGATCTGCCGCTGATGCTGCCGCTAACGCTGCTGCCGCTGCCAATTACGCCGCTAACGCTGCCGCCTCCGCTGCCGAGGCTAAAAACTCAACTTCTAGAGGTAACGACCTCTCCGACCCACCCCCCCAGACCGCAGACGCCAGGTTAATACCTATTACATTGGAGATCATAACCGACATACGGAAACACGGAGGGAATTTATTAGGAGATTTGCATTATTATCTTTCAAACCCCTTTGCCATAACAGTCGTTGAACGGAACGATATTCCAGAAAGATATGAAGTGATTAACGGGACGCTGGTAGTAAACGGAGGAGAAAGAATAGAAACAACAAAAATAGAATTCGATAATACTTCCCTAGGTACTCTGAATCAGAGAGATGATATGGGAACATCTCTTGAAAATTTAAGAATTATTTTTCAGGATTTGGAGGGAAGAAATATTCCTTTAATATTCAGAAAAAATCCACAGGGCAACTATTATGATCTTTTTTCCGCTGAGATTAATATTAGCGCAGGGACAAGCACCATTATTCGCAATTTAAGCTTTTCTGACGGGCCTCCGCAGCTTTGCATATCTGCGCAGTTAAATGAGCGTCCGGAAGCGCTGGTTGATTCAGCGCAGGGCGGCGGTCAGCGCCCTATAAGGAATGATCAGCCGCCGGTCAGAGATAACAGAGGACATTCTTATCAACAAGATATAAACTACTCTCAAAGTAATCCGTCAAATCATCGGTCAAGACCAATTATGGGCCGTGGTTTGCTTAACAACCCAGATGTGGTAGCCGCGTATATAACAAGGAACTACCGAACTTTTTTGAGTCATGAAAATGTAAGAGCGCTTATTGGTAAATATTTCGATGAAGCGGATTATGAAGGAGTTAACCCTGACATCGCAATCGCGCAAATGTTGTATTGGACAGATTTTTTAAGAAATCGGGAACGCGTAAGCAGCCGTAACTACGGCGGGTTAAGCCCAACTTCAACATGGCCCGGCAGATTCGGTGACATGACCACAGGGGTAAGGGCGCATATTCAACACTTAAAAGGTTATGCAAGGCCGCCTATCCGAAGAACCCAAAACGTTGATCCGCGGTATAATATACTGAGGAATTTACATTATCTGGGAAGCGCGAGTACATTTGGTCAGTTATACGAAAAATGGTCGCCGAATAATTATCGTTATGGTAACAGCATAGACGGGATATTGAATGAACTGTACCATTTAAGATAACGGTAATATGGAACGTATATCTCAATTTTTTAAAAGGAGTTTTATATGAAATTAAAACACACAGCATTGGTGCTTTTATTCTTTATGTGTTTTATCGGTTTCCTGAGCGCCCAACCAACGCCTGTAAATAATTTTGACGGAAGGTGGGCAGTGCATGTTACAAGGGAAATTGTAAATGATATTCATCATTTAATTCAGAATTCCAGAATAACTATTACGGATTTACAGAGGCTGGACTTCCGTCTTTCAAAACCTGTCTACATAATACCTATACCGTACCCTTCATCAGGAAGGGTAGAAGGAGTTGATAATGATGGGGTTCTGGAAAGAGATCAACCTAATATATCTCCCAGTAGTGAAATACCTGTGACTGTAAAAGGTACTCTGCGTACCATAGATCCCGAAATTATTGTAGTCCTTTTTAAGAAGGTAGACGCTCAAGAGTCTGATGAGGGTATTCCGTTAAAATTCAAAAGGAATTCGCATGAACGCTACGATCTTTTTTCCGCTGAGCTTGGTATAGAAACTGCCTCTCTCTATTATGAAGGCGGGCCTCCCCAACTGCTTGTAATAGACAGACCGCCGGAATTAAATGATCGTTTCGATATGCATGCCGCCCCGTATTCTGCGCCGGTTGTCATTCAGCACCGTACAGACATTCATTATCAACCGCAGCAGGAATATCATGGCGGAGATCAGTCTTATGATAGGTATAATTTTGACACAGGCAATTCCGCTAATCAATTTGATCGGTCAAGAGATATCAGCGCTCGTGGCTGTGTGACTCCGCGCGGTATAGCCGAATATGTAAGAAGCCAAAATCCTTCTGTAGACCAGAGAACATTGAACAGCTTAATTGATACATATATCCGTGAGGCCGGAAGTGAAGGAATAAACCATGACATTGCGATAGCCCAAATGCTGTACGCGACGAATAATCTTGGCAGCCAGCGCATGATAAGCCATAACTACGGCGGGTTAAGCGCTGAAGGTATAAGCTGGAACGGCAGTTTCCGTGACATGACCGAAGGAGTCCGCGCGCATATTCAACACTTAAAAGGTTATGCAAGTACGCATCCGCCAAGATCGCATATTGTTGATCCGCGGTATCATTTACTGGCTAACACAGGTCATCTGGGAAGCGTGAGAACATTTGACGATTTATACAGACGGTGGACGGCAAATCCTAATTACAGAAACAGTATAGAAGGGATACTTCACGGTCTGTACCAGTTTTCCGCCAATTACCGGTAATGTAAATACGGGGTTTATTTGCTATATATCACAAAACTGATACGATTATAATAATTTGATATATTAAATCGGCAAATAACCATTGTCCTATCCCTAAAATTCGGCTAAACTCAAAATATGAGAAAGATAAAACCTGTCGCCGCGATTTCGGCTCTGTCCCTGATTTTCTGCCTTTTGCTTGTTACCTGTAAATCCGCTCAGGAGTCCGAGCCGGAAATTCCGGCGCCTTTTAATAATATTTCGGCTGAAGAGTTAGCCGCTAATATCAGGGTAGGCTGGAATTTGGGAAACACCCTCGATGCAAGCGATTTGCACTGGCTGGAACAAAACGCTCATGTTTCCCAGTTTGAAACCGCGTGGGGTAACCCGGTTACTACATTAGCAATGATAAATACGGTAAAAGAAGCGGGGTTTAACGCGATACGAATCCCCGTATCATGGGCAAAAGCGGCTAACAGAAATTATGTTATCCGCGACGCATGGATGAACCGCGTAAAACAGGTTGTCAATTACGCTGTCAGCAATGATATGTATATAATTCTTAACACACACCATGACGAGGGTATTTTCAAATTTCGTGACAGCGAAATGGCGGAATCAAGAAGGGCGTTTGCGGCAATATGGAAGCAGATTGCGGACAATTTCAAGAATTATGATGAAAAATTGATATTTGAAGGCTTAAACGAGCCGAGAACAAAGGGAAGCCCGGGTGAATGGAACGGAGGCACCGGCGAAGAGCGAAACAACCTTAACATATTAAACCAGTTATTTGTTGACACGGTAAGGGCAAGCGGCGGAAATAACGTTATGCGCATATTAATGGTTTCGACTTACGCGGCTTCCTCTCTTGCCGTCGCGATGAACGCGCTGACAATCCCCTCCGATCCGCAAAACTCCGTTAACAAGATCATCGTCTCTATACACGCCTATGAGCCTTATAATTTCGCCTTAAATGAGAAAAGCCCTGTAAACACATGGAGCGTCAGCAGAACATCCGATACAATGCCTATTACAGAAAGAATTGACCGCGCCTACAATTTATTTATAAGCAGGGGAATTCCTGTCATCATGGGGGAGTTTGGCGCGCTCAACAAAAATAACGAAGAGGCGAGGGCGGAATGGGCTGAATTCTACACAAGTTACGCAAAAAGCAGGGGCGTTAAATGTTTCTGGTGGGATAACGGCGGCCAGGGTGATCCTCCGCCGGGCTTTGGCTTATTGGTCAGAAGAACAAACAGATTCGCGTTCCCTCAGATAGTCGGCGCTTTAATGCGCGGCACGGAATAAAATTAGCGCCTGAAAAAAACTGAGAGCAGGCGCTCTTTAACTCTTTGAAACAAACCTGCTGCCCTTTACAAAAAACCGCAATTCAAGTTCCTTTCCGGCGGAAAGGCCGATGCGCGTGCTTGTGCAAATTTCAAACTTTTTCCTGCTGTTAAATACCCGCAGAGGGCCGTCAATCAAAGAAACATTGTTGTGCTTTTTTCTAATACCGAAGGCCTGCGTCAATTTTCCCGGCCCGTTGCACAGGTTTTCAATTTTTTGAGTCTTGCGTCTTCTCTGCATTTTCTCTATTCCACGTACAGGCTCAAGCGCGCGGATTAAAACGGCTTCTCCCTCGCCTTCCTTTCCGCTTACTATATTGAGGCAGTGGTACATTCCGTAAATAAAATAAACGTATGCGCGTCCGGCAGGCCCGAACATAGGCGCGTTGCGGGCGGTAAGGCCGCGTCTTGCGTGACAGCCCGGATCGTCCCTGTAAAGGTACGCTTCGGTTTCGACAATTACGCCCTTCAAATCACCCATACATAAATATTTACCCAGCAGGGCCTTCGCGAGATCGACGGTAGGCTGATTGAAGAATTTTTTTCCAAGCGGCATTGATGTCATTGTACAATATGATAAAATATTACCACAGAGGGGAAAATGGCGGCAAATCTTAGGGACAGGTTAAACAGAATACGGGAGCAAAAAAATAGCGAAGCCGCTGTGAAGGCCGAAAACCTGTCCTATTCCGATGATTCAAGCCTGACGCGCATGGGCTGGGAAAGCTGCGGCATTAAAACGGTGAAGCGTGAAGTTACAGTGGACTCGTCCTTTTTATCAATGAAAAGCCTGCCGGCGGCTCTTGCGATTCTTGTTCCCGATTTAGCGGGGAGAGAACTTCCTCAAATTGAGGAGCTTCTTTTCTTCGATTTGGAGACAACAGGCCTTTCCGGCGGAGCGGGAACAGCGGCTTTTCTTGCCGCTTTCGGGAAGATACATGCCAACGGTAAATTGCGCATAACACAGTATCTGCTTCTTGATTATCCGGGTGAAAATGATTTTCTTGACCTCCTGCTTTCGGAATTTAAAAATGAAAACTCCGTAATAGTAAGCTATAACGGCAAATGTTTTGATTCTCAAATATTAAAGACCAGGTGCCTGATGAACAGGATGAAGCCGCCCGAATATTTTCACGCGGACCTGCTTCATCCTTCAAGGCGTTTATGGAAGAATATTATAAATGACTGCTCTCAAGGGTCTGTTGAGGCGCGGATACTTAAGATTTACCGCGAAAACGATATACCCGGTTCTCTTGCGCCGGATATCTGGTTTGAATTCTTAAAAACTGGAGAGACAGATCGGCTTTTCGGCATCTGCGATCATAATGTCTTCGATATAGCGGGTCTTTCTTCCATTCTCGCCGCGATGATAAGCATAGCGTCCGATCCCCTTGGCTGTGAGGAGCCAATCTTCGATCTTGAGCGGCTGGCGCTTTACTGGCGCGATTTTTTAAGGCGGCGCGCGCCGGACAGTGAATTGCAGGTAACAGGCGATGAACTTTTACGAAGGGCGGCGGAAAAAAAATACCCGCGCGCGGCTCTTGTATACGCTCAGGATATAATGAGAAATGGCGAATATAATAAAGGGCGAAAGATGATGATAAAAGTCTTTGAATCGGAATATCCTCTGAATATCAAATTACAGGCTCTCAGAACTTTGGCGATTGACAGCGAAAGAAGACTCAAAAACATTGCCGCTTCTTTAGAGTTTGTAAATCGCGCCCTGGAGCTTGTAGACGAAGGCGCATGGAAAAACGAATTCCTGAACAGAAAAGAACGTCTTGAAAAAAAGTTGCAGCTAATTTAAGACGGGGTCTTTGTCGTTTAATCCCTTAATTCGCCGCATGTGTCCCCTGTAAAACGCGGATGATCCGCCCCTCCTGTCAATTTCCGCCTGCATTTTACCGCGTACAGCTTCCGCAAATTCCCTGATAGAATCTGCCGTCAATTCTCCTTTTTCATCCCGCTTTACATAATTGCGGGGATATTCCGGATCAAGTATAACCAGCGTTTCAATGGGCATTGATCGCCCCAAGAATGACCATGCCCGGAAAGGGCCTTCGGAGAAAACCGTAACAAGCGGCATTATGGGAATATCCAATTCCGCCGCGATTACAAACGCTCCGGGTTTAAATTTATTAATTTTCTGATTAAAAAGAAAACATTCGCCTTCGGGATAAAAGTGCAGATATCTTCGGTACTTAAAAGCACGTTCGCAAATCTCAAGAATTTTACGGTAGCCGGTTATGCCGCGAGGGATGGGAACTCCGCCCAAAATGCGGGTGTAGGTTCCAAGAAAGGGAAATTCAACAGTAGCTTCCAGCAAAGTTTGAAAAATAAGGCGCGGCAGAACAAGCGCGGCGATTTTTACAGGATCAAAAAAAGTTGTGTGATTGGAAACTGTAATGGCTTTGCGGATGTTGTAAAGCTTAAAACGGTTTTTGTACCTTGTAAATAACATCAGAAAATTAATCAAAAAGGCAATCGGAATTGTAAGGTAGAAACCGCAGGCGGAAGCAAACCTGAAAGCAAGGGAAAGATCAATTACAGGCCGTCCGTGTTTATATCCCATCAGCTTACCTTCCTGTCCTTCCAGAGGAATCCCCTGCCTGATACTGTCCTGAACCATGACCACGCTGCCATATAAAGAAGGTTTAAGAAAAATATAGGCCACAAAAGTCCGTACAGCCAGTTCAACCTCTGCCCGAGGAAAGTAAAAAGCCATGTAAGAGAATAGAGTATGTTTACAATGAGGATATGAATTGTCCATGGACTGTTAGTAATTATACCGCCTATAAGAAGCGGAAAGGGAAAGAAGAGGAAAAATAAAACCGCCACAAACATCAGAAAAATAACAAGCGTGTTTTTTCCGAGAAAATCAAAAATATTTTTCCCTATACCTTCAACAGCGTTTTTGTAACCGTCGTACATTCTGCAGTTGACATGCTCCGTTATATTGATAAAACGGGTAGAGTAGCCCCTGCGTTTGACAAGCCGCGACATATATATATCTTCGCTGGTTTTTTTCTTGAATTCCGTGCATCCTCCAATCGCCTTAAATACTTCATGCTTGATTACAATAAACTGACCAACCGCCGCCGAAAAACATGTCATTTTTGTGAAGCGGTTAAGGAAAAGAGGAATAACAAAACCTGTAAGGAAGAACATTAAAGGAACTGTAATTATTTCCCCAAATTTCAAAAAGACCTGTCCGATGTAACCGGAGATCATGTCAGCTTTCAAACATTGTATGTTTGTTACAGCCCATGAAATGCTTGAGGGACTGTGTATCGTATCCGCGTCGGTAAAAATCAATATGTCGCCCCTTGCGTTAGCTGACAACTGATGAAGGGCATAAGGTTTCCCGTACCAGTCGTCCGGCAGCGGGCTGCCTGTAAATACCCTTATCCTTGTATCTTCGCAAGCGATACGGTCGAGTATTTTTCCGGTCCCGTCCGTTGAATTGTCGTTCAAAACAAGAATTTCAAAATTTTTATAAAACTGGTTTCTCAGGGAATTAAGGCATCGTTCTATGTTTTTTTCCTCATTCCGCGCCGGTATCAACACCGAAACAAGGGGGCCGTCAAAAATTTCAGGTCCGTGGGTAAACCGCCACATTTCGTAGTGGTTTGCCAGCGATAAAAGGAAAAAATACGACGACACGATTATTAATGTATAATAATAATACGGACTCAAAAGCTGCGCTAAAAAATTCAACATTGCTTCACCTCAAGATGCTCATAATCCCGCTATCAGGGTTTGTACATACCTGTTTGTCGGATATATTTCCAGCGCCCTTGTAAGCCAGATTCGCGCCTGTGCGCTGTTTCTCATTTGAACATACGCGTAACCAATCGCCAAATTTACATTGAACATGTCGTCCCTTTCCATATCACACCCGGTTAAAATGGCGCTCATCATTTCAATTCCCCTTCTGTAATTGTGAAAGGGGGTGGGAGCGTAAACCCACCTGGACGCAACCATGATGCTCGCCGCGGCGTTTCTGCCGTTAATGGCAAGGGCGTTCTTTGAGTATTTTTCTACATTCAATCCGTTGGCCATAGCAAAGGCGACTGAACGCACGACGCAGGACTGCGACAGGTTTTCCGCCAGCATAACCCATGCCTCGGCGCTTTCCAGGACATTCAAAGCCCTTTGCGCGTAATCCATTCCGTCGCTGAAACGGGCGGCGGCTTCTTCCTTCCGCTCTTCAAATAAATAGGCCCTGCCCATCATATATTCACAGCGGGAAAGCATAATCAACTGGGAAGCGCCGGAGAGCGATGTCCTTGCCCTTGCGGAAATTTCTCGGTACATCGGCGCTATTTCATTGGCGGACAGTTGTTGTTCATAAACAGCTTCTCTCAGCGGAATATACCATTCAGGCAGATTTTGCGCAAAAACGGAACCCTGAAAAAACAACAATAACACAAGCAGAATCATATACTTATATATACACTTTTTTTCAATATTTGTCATGCCTAAATCCATTGAATTTTTGGTCAATTCAGGATACTGTAGACGAATACTGGGAAAATAGATGTACGATTACAAAGAATCATGGAAAGAAATAATCGCCCGGACGCTAAACGTCCTTTTGGAAGATGCCGGTATTTACGAAAAAGTAAAAACTGAGCAGGTGACAGCGGAAATTCCGCCCAATCCTGAAATGGGCGACATCGGTTTTCCGATGTTCGGTTACGCCAAATTACTGCGCAAGGGGCCGCCTCAGATAGCTATTATGATGGAGGCCGCCTTAAAAAAGACCATTTTTTTTGATGGATTGCGGGGAACAGCGCATGCGCAGGGTCCCTATATCAATATAAGGCTCAACCGCGCGCGAACCGCAAAATCCGTGCTTAATGAATTTTATAAAGACGTTGCAGGACTTTCCCTCGGCAGGCCGGGCACATTGGACGGCAAAAAAGTGATGGTTGAATTTTCAAGTCCAAATACCAACAAGCCCCTGCATCTCGGCCACCTGCGAAACGACGCGCTCGGCGAAAGCGTTTCGCGTATCCTCTCTGCCTGCGGCGCGCAGGTACGCAAGGTCTGTATCATCAACGACCGCGGTATTCATATCTGTAAATCCATGCTTGCCTACAAACAACAGGGGCAGGGAAAAACTCCCAAATCGGAAGGAATAAAAAGCGACAGCTTTGTCGGCGACTTTTATGTCTGTTTCAGCAAGGCGCTTAAAGAGGAAGTTGATGAACTTGAGCGTTCCGGCGTAAAGAGGGAAGAAGCCGAAGCGCAGGCTCCCCTTATGAAGAAGGCGCAGGACTTACTGCGTAAATGGGAAGCGGGTGATGTTGAAACGGTGGAACTTTGGAAAAAGATGAACGGCTGGGCGATAAGCGGAATGAAGGAAACGTACATACGCACCGGAATTTCCTTTGATAAATTTGATTTTGAAAGCGAGAACTGGACGCTTGGAAAGGACGAAGTCTTAAAAGGCCTTGAGAGGGGAATATTTTTCAGGCAGGATGACGGAGCCGTCGCTGTGGATTTAAGCGCGGAAAAACTTGACAAAAAGATTCTCCTGCGAAGCGACGGCACTTCTATCTACATTACCCAGGACTTCGGGACAGCCGTTAAACGTCATAATGACTGGCCCTTTGACAGACTGATCTATGTTGTCGGCTCAGAACAGCAGTACCACTTCAAGGTGCTGTTTACCCTGCTTGAAAAGTTAGGCTATCCCTGGGCAAAAGACCTTTATCACCTTTCCTACGGCATGGTAAACCTTCCCGAAGGAAAGATGAAAAGCCGCGAAGGAACAGTAGTGGACGCCGACGATTTACTGGACTCACTGCGGGACATGGCGTTAGCTGAAATCCGCAAAAAGGAAAGGGAAGATGAAGTGGGAAACCCCGCCGAAGTGGCGGAAAAAGTAGCCCTCGGCGCCCTTCATTACTTTCTTTTGCAGCAGAACCCCGCGAAGGACATGCTCTTCGATCCAAAAGAGTCGCTTTCCTTTAACGGCAACACAGGCCCGTACTTACAGTACATGGGCGCGCGTATCTGTTCAATGCTGCG
>JGI24698J34947_10002159_pt1 | contig 10546 bp, 8 predicted proteins | sample TergutMp193P3_FD_34947 | JGI IMG/M metagenome (IMG submission 34947) | reverse complement strand
AGCCGCAGCCGCTTTTACCGTGTGTTTATGCAGCACGTTTTTCTTTCGCCGCAGCAGTACCTTACCGAGTACCGTATTCGGGAAGGGCGAAACCTTTTGGAGAAAAGGAGCGGTTCGATTAAGGAGATTGCCAACGCGGTGGGGATTGAAGACCCTCACCGTTTTTCGATTATGTTCAAGCAGGTCTGCGGCAAGAGTCCTACGGAGTATATGAAGTATTTAATTGAGTTTGAGGAGAGGGGGGAGGAAAGTTAAAAGGTGGTGTTTTATGGTAAGAAAAATAGAGTCTTTCTACTCCAAATCCGGGTTCATTCTTTGCTGTAGGGTATGCTGAATGTAGGTGCGGACTTTTGTGCGGACATCGGGGTCTATTCTTTGGGTAAAGAGAATTACATAAATGGTGTTAAGTCCGTCCGTGCGGGTGCCAAACAAAATGCCTTCCACTTTGAGCAGGGTGGTCTGGAGTCTTACCTGTATATTCTTGAACAGGGTGTTTTTGGGTATTTCCGGATTGCCCTCAAGCGTGCAGGAAATGCCCACTACGCTGATGTCCTTTATAATACCATTAACAAAATTTCCATTCACCGGCAGGTTTACAGTGCTCGTCGCCTCCCCTCTTTCCATAACCGCGCGGATATATTTCCGGCGGCCTTTCGCGTTCACCGTTTGCAGGGCGGCCATTATTTGCGTAATGGTTTTCTCTGTGTCATGGCCTACCACTGTATAGCCGCAGGGAACTTTGAGCGCCAAAAGAAACTTGCGCATAATTTGCTCGTCATCATTGGCGGTAACAACGCCGATGGAAACGCCTTTCATATCCGGCGCCTCCATGATTCCGGTGATCCAGATATCCCACTCGGCTTCGGGCATTTGTTCATTGATGTCGATAAAGACGATAGAATCGGGGTATTTGCTCAGCGCTTTTTTGAGTTTTTCCTTGTTTTTGGAGATATATACCTCATATTCCTGCTGAACAAGCGCCGTAATGATGCGGTTTTGCACCGAGACGGTGGGATACAGAAAAAAAATCTTCCTCCCAATGAGGTCAGTATTGTTGTCTGGTGTACTCATAAGCGCATTATACCAATCTCTGCAATAAATTTCAACCCAGTCCCCGCGCCGCCTCGCGTCCAATTGTCGTAGACGGGCCGTGCCCGGGATAAACCCGTATGCCGCCGTCCATGGCAAAAAGGCGCTTCAGGCTGGCGAACAACCGCTCGCTGCTGCCGCCCGGAAGGTCGGTACGGCCGTAATTGGCGCAAAAAAGCGTGTCCCCGCTGAACAAAACGCCCTCTTTTTCGTCCCACAGGCCGATACTGCCGGGGGTATGGCCGGGCAGATGTAGCACGGTAAAGGGGCCTATGGTGTCCCCTTCCGTAAGACAGCGGCTTGGCGGCGGCATATCCTTCCACCGCTCGTCAATATACGCCGTATCCCCCGCTACGGCGGTGATACTGAGGCAATGAACCGGATAGGCATTCGGCCCCAGATATTCAGCGTCCGCCGCATGAATGGCAATTTCAAGCGCGCCATCAGGCGTGCCCGCGCCATCAGGCGCGCCCGCGCCCCCATTGTACTGCGCGGCAAGGGCCGGAACCGCCCCGATATGGTCAAAATGCCCGTGAGTGAGTAGAATATACCGGGGGGAAAGTTGGAGCTGTTTAAGAAAAGCGATTATGCGGCCGCCTTCTTCGCCAGGGTCTATCACCGCGCATTCGCCGTTGGGGATCCCGCCCGCGTTATCCAGGGGGTATATCCAGCAATTGGTGGTAATGCCGCCGACGATAATATGATGTATCTTTTTTTCCTGCATGGAGGAATAATACACTGAGATTATTTGATTTTCTAGTCATTGTCAGCATGGTTATTCTCTGGTACGGGCTGGCGCCTATGGCCGGGGCCCTGATCAAGCGTTACAAATGGTACACGTTCAGAAAGCGTTTTGACGAGCTGCGCCTGAGCCCCATGCTTGATTACGTCCGCTATTCGCGGCAGGAAGGGGGTACCGGCGGCGGCCATGCCGTTTTTCGCTTTATCGGCGGCTTTGAGTCGGTCACTGACGAACAAACGCTGTGGATACGCGGCGACGATCTGACTATCCCCGTCTCCCTGAAAAACGCCGAAACCTACCTACTGCCCATGCAGAAGGGCGACGACATACCCGAAATACTTGATCCGAGCGACGAAGCCCCGGAAAAAATTCGCTGGGAACGGGTTTCCGCGCTGACCGAGGGGGCAAAGGTTTACGTCGGCGGCCTGCTGGTATGTCGGGACGGGCGGTGGAGCTTCGCGTCCACCAAAGAGAACCCCCTGATGGTGATTTTTTACGACGGCCCCGACCACTCCCTGACAACGCGGGCGATTCGGGCGGGGCGGCGCCGCGGCGAATACTGGAACGCCATTACCCCCTATTCGCTGGTTATCGGCGCGCTCTGTCAGATTATTATGGCGGTGCTGTTTCTTTCCCGTCCGGCGTTTCGCCTAACGGTAATTGTTTCTCTTATCGCGCTTTTTGTCCCGCTGTACCCCATGATACCGCCGGGACTGCTGTTCACCGTTATGTACCGCCGCCTTGCCTGGAGGTCCAGAATACTGCGGTCGTACCGCGACCTTGCCCGCCTGCCCCTGCGTTATCTGCCCCCCGGGGGGGCCGGATTCTTGCCCAATGGCGAACGGTACGGCTTTACCACCCGCGCCGAACTGCCGCCCCAGGCGCGGGAAGGCAAAATCCCCCTATTACTGCCGGAATTAACCAAGGCCAAAGAAAGCGATTTATGGCATATTTTTGGAGCCCTGCGCCCTGGCGAAGAACTGCCGGTACAGCCGCAAGATTCATTTGCTACTTTTGGGATTCTTCCGGGCGAGCCGGAAGCAATCGCCAAACGCTGTGGAATAGCCGCCTATACGAGGGAAGTAATCGCCTGGATCATTTTGTTCGCGGGAATAGGGTTAAACATCTTCTTCCTCAGCATGGTCCTGGTCCTGCTCTGAACGGGACTTGGCGTAATTTACCGTAAGCGGCCTGCCCCGAAACATCATTCCGTTCAGCGCTTCGATGATGGCTTCGGCGACCGTGTTCCGCACCTGAACAAATGAATAGTTGTCAAGAATACGGATAACGCCGATGTCCTCCCGGGCGACCGATGTTTTGGCGTTGATAAGGCCAAGTATCTCGCGGGGGAAAACCCGCCGGCTCCGCCCTATGCTGAAAAAAAGCCGCTTTGATTCTTCCTCCGCCAAGGGCGCCGACAAGGGCGCCGACAAGGGCGGGCTGCGCGGGGCGTCTGACGCCGCGGCGTCTTCTTCCGGCGCGCGCGAGCGGGAAGTATTTTTGGCAAAATGGAGGTTCTTCCCCTGATCGTACTGCATTAGCAGGTACGCCGCGACTTTGGACCGGTTAAACAATGAAACTTCCTTCTTAAAAAGGTAAAAATAGTCGGCGAGCAAACCAGAATCCGCTTCCGTCTTGAGCTTGTCAAGAATAAGATTTACGGTGTTTTTTGCTTTTTCCCTGTCAATATACGGAGGCATTTTTTAATACTATCACACATTCGGCAAATGTTCAATAAAAAGTTTTCAGCATATTGCAATTTTATCCTTTTTTTTACAAGATTGACGTATGGAAAAACAGGCTGTTTGGTCGGAAAGCCGCGTGGTGCGGTTTGGAGCCATCGACAAGTCGGACACCATGACACTGGACGCGGCGCTCGATTTTTTTCAGGAGGCGGCAATAAGCCACGCCGAAAATCTGGGGGTCGGGCGGGAGGCGATGGCTCGGACAAACCAGGTATGGATACTTTCGCGTATGTCGACGCAGATCAACCGGCGGCCCCAATACGGCGAAACCGTCACGGTGCGCACCTGGCCGCGGGGCGGCGAAAAGCTGTTCGCCCTGCGTGATTTTGATATGCGCGACGCGGCGGACAACCCCGTGATTCAGGCGAGAAGCTGCTGGCTGATTATTGACATGGAAAAACGGCGCCCCCTGCGCCCGCAGTCCATAATGGATAACCTGCCCCAAAACGAAGGGCAGGACGCCCTCGCCGCCGCCGCTAACCTTGAAGAACGCCCCTCTTTGCAAAAAATAGCGGAACGGCAGGCGCTGTACACCGACGTGGATTACAACGGCCATGTCAACAACGTCAGTTATATACGCTGGATAGAGGATACTATTGATCCCGCCCTGCTGGAACAGGCGGCGCGAATGCGGCTGGATATTAACTACCTCAACGAAATATTGCCCGATGAGGTAACCGAAATCTGGTCCGCGCGGATTGAAGGCGAAGACGGCGAATGTTTCGCTTTTGAAGGACGCAAGCCCCAAGGCCAGGCGGCGTTTCGGGCGGAACTGCGCCTGTGGCCAGCCCCTTAATATAATATGGGTGTTTGCGACATCCCGAAGGGATGTAGGGGCGAAGCCCCGTCGCAAACACCTGCGATAGACGACGTTTTAATGTCGTCTATCGGTGTTGTATCTGCCGTTTTAATGGCAGATACAACTTACCAGCCGAATTTCAGGCCGAAGTTAACGCCCAGGCCCGCGCCCTGCCAGCTTCTGACAAAGTCCTGCGATGAAAATGACAGCCCCAAATCCAGCTCAAATGCCCGAAGGTTCAGAGCGCAGTCAACGCTGTTTTTCCACCTGCGGTCATTGTAATGTACGCCCAAAGTGGTAATAAACATATTCGCCGTATCAAAGCGGGCGGTTAACCCGCCTTCAATGGCGGCAACCTTCGTATACAAATAGTTAATGGAAAACCCAAACGACGGGATAAGGGTCAAAAAACGCGATTCAAACGGGCGGTAATTGGCGTATAACACCATCGCAAACGGGCGGTATATTTTTTTGCCGCCGGCGTTAAATTTGTATTCGGGCGCAAACTCATCTGGATAATCAAAAACTTTTCCTCTGAGGTCGTCAATGTCGATGTCTTTCATGTTGCCTTCTTCGTCCATTTCTATTAAATCCGCAACATTCAGCTTGCTGGTGTCCGCCCACACCGAGCCGTTCATGTGTATATAGTGGTACAGCCTCGCCGTGGCAAAGGGAACGGGGATATTAACCATGTCTAAGCCTATATCAACGTTATCGCTCCAGGGATACTCCACGTTCAGCCCAAAATCATAACCCATGTTCTTTGTAATATCCCGCGCGCCGTCCATCAGATTTTGCGTCAAGGAGTCCATGTCTTCCAGGCTTACCAGAGAATAAACTCGCAAATCATAGTTAATTTCAAAGCGCGTCCCATTGGCAATTTCGGTGTAGGTATAGGTAACTTTTGGCTCGGTGTAGATCACCGGCACATACGCCGCCGGCCTCAACTTTATTTTGAAATCACGGTAATGAAAAAAGACCGGCGCTCCTACATCGACAAAAACCGCCCCGCCCACGCCAAATTTGTCTTCCACGGCCTCGCTTGCGGTTACCAAATTTCCCGAAAGCGACAGATTCCCCGTAACGTCAATATGGGCAATATCCAGGCCAAAGCCCCACTTGTCCTTCCAGTTAAAATTAAACGAGAGGGGCTTAACAGACGCGCCAAAATTAAATTTAAAGCCGTTAAAAAAACGATCAAGGTCGACAACAATGGGGTCTTGCCAGATAAGGCCCGGGGCTTCTACTATATCGTTTATATGGCCCAGCATATAAAAGGGGCTCTTTATTATTTCCGACGCGGCAACAAAGTTATTGGAAAAATCAACGCCGACATTCGCGAGGCTCAGCTCCCATGTACGGTTTTTAACGCGGAACTTTTTCTTTTCCTTCGGGGCCTGCGGTACTTGCGGCGCTTCCGGCGCTTCCGCTTCTTTTTCTTCTCCAGCCAGCGGATAGTCCGCCGGCTCTCCGGTCAATTCGGGAAAATTGGCACCGTCGTCAAATATGCCGTCGCCAAAAGAAAGAAAGTCGTCCTGCGCCGGCAGGCAAACCGGTACAAGCGAAAAAACAAGAAGAAAGAGGAGCGCTTTCAGCCCATTGCCCATAACGTCAGTCCGACCCAAAAATATCTGCAATATCCAGCGTATAACTGCCGCTTGCGGAAACAACGATTCTGACCGGTAAAAAATTTCTGGCTACGCGCACAGTTTTTTTCTGGGGAAACACGAATTTTATATTGGGATAAATTAAATTCTCCTCAATGGCTGTTTGCTGTTCGCCGGTAAGGGTTATGTTCAGGCTGCTGCTGTCTCCCAGAGGAAGGCCGTTTTTACCGAACAATTTGCCCTCTTCGTCAAAATGAAAGTTCGATCCGGCAAATATGGAAGACCCAAAATTAACTTGTATACCCAGCGACTTAATATTGACGCCGGTAAAGAGGGAAGGATCGCCCGGGTTTTCCCTGCCAAATAAATCCGCCACGATGAAGTCGCCATTTTCGTCCTCTTCACCTCCAAATACATCGCTCGGTATCGCAAAATACCCGTCTTTTGCGACTTCTAATTCCAGCGGAAGCCGCAGTACCATTAACGCTCTAATTTTGTTGTCATCTTCCTCGTTAAAATCATTTCGTTTAACAATTATCGGGGCCTGGTTCTTCAATGTCATATCATAGCTAAAACGCAGGTTCTGGGGAAAGTTGGCAATTATTTCGTTAAAATTCTCCAATTTAAATTCTTCGTCTTTTTTCGGCAACTCGGTGCCGGTATACACCCAGCCGTTGCGGGGGTGTTTTCCGGGTAATTCGGGAAGTGTACCGCTAACCGTCAATTGTTCAGTGCTAACCATTGGCATTCTGTCCGGCGATTCGTCATCTCCCCATTGCGCGCTAAAATCCAGAGTGGGCTTGATTTCTTTAATTATATGCTCCGGCCCGCTAAAAAATATTTTAGCCTCAAGGTTCTTACTAAAAGTAACATCGTGCATATATTTGCCCATCTCGGACAAATCAACCCCATCTTCGGTGTCCTCATTGGGGAATGTTCCCGCAAGTTCCGAATCTGTGACATCCAAAGCGGTTTGCAGGTCTATTTCCGCGCTTTCCCATTCAAAGTCAACGGTGACTTGCGCCTTAATATTCATGGTTATGTTTTCACCGCCGCTCATGTCTACCGGACCAAACTCTATGTACGGGGAATCTTCATCTATTATCTCGTCCCCATTTGTGTCGATAATAACCGGTATCAGTTTGACATCAAACGGCACTTCTTTTACTTTATTTGTATTTTCATCATGAACAGTCAGCCTTACTTTATCGTAGGGAGGTGTTTCTTTGCCGTAAAATATATTCTCGCCATTTTCCAATTTTTTGGTCTGATCGGGATCAGTGTCCTCAAAGCCAAGTTCGGGGCAGTCTACCTTAAGGGCGATGCGTTTTTCCAGCGCGTCCGGCAGTCCCGAGTCTCCAAAATCAATTTTCAGGTTAAATTCACTAAATTCAATCCAATTAATAAATGAGACATTAGCATCGCCCATATTCGAAAAATCTATGGGAGGGAGTGTAATGGGAGGAAGAATACTCTTATTCCAGCGAACATTATTCAATGTTTCAATTTTCATGCCCACGTCCATTTCAACCAGCAACTTTCCTTCCACAAGGGTAAAGGTAGAACCATCTGTGGGGTCTGCTTTTATAGTTATAGTACTCGCACTGTCAACATCCAGTATTTCTCCGCTTATAAATTCATCTGTCAATGAATGTGTATCAACCGCGTCTGTAAATGCAAACATCTTGCCACCAAGGCTTTTGAATGAAGGATAAGAAGGAGAAAGGGAAATAGTAGTCGTGACTGGCTGACGTATAACAATGTTTGCGTTTATAATCATATTTTCGCTAAGAATAATCATATTTTCGCTGAGAGAAGTCGCCTCAGACCTCAGCCAAAATTCCCCTTCCATAATTTTCGCATCGTACAAATCCGGGATAGGGCCCATTATGATATAATCAACGATTTCGGGCGGCATAGACTCCGTCATTTGGCCAGTTTTTAAGGCGGTTGCGCTGAGCAGGGTTATATCGGTAATCCGCGGTTCCATAACCAACGTAAATGCGCCGGAGGAACTTGTGCCATAAAGAATGAATGGAGTATTTTTATCTATTACTGCTCCGCCAATGTCTATATCGACATGGCATCTATTTCCCTCGGTATTCAAAGAAGTGATCTGCTCAATCGACGAAGTATTACTACAACCGCCGAAAGATACGCTGGTCAGATCAACGGTGTCACCGGAGGTCGCGTCTTCCAGCCAGATATCTAACCTTATAGAACCAGTGTCTACCGTAATTGAATCAAAATAGGATGCCATGAAAGGAGGCGATATGTACGGGAATGTTACAGTGGACTCGGAGTGAGGAGTGGATATGCCGTCATTGATTGTCTTCTTCATATCAGCAAAAAATTTTTGCATATCAAAAGGGATCGGGATGCCCGGCATGGTATTTGCGGTCAGTTTGGGAATGGTTATCGTTTCGTCTATGGGCGTTATCTCATCTGGGTTTTTAAGATTCTCCAGATAATCGTCGGGGTGAAACGATTCCAGAATGTCCATCTGGTAGGCGATTAAAAACGCCTGGGCGCCCTTATAATTGACCATGTCATAAATTTCAAAGCCTTCGGGAAAAGAAGATTTAAGCGCCTCTGATAATACGGTGGCGATGTTGAAGTTGGCTATCTTTACCGGCGCGTTTATTTTAAATTTTTCCGTTTTGAACTCTATGGAATTGGGCATTTCACACGCGTAGATTAGAAAGATGAACAGTATTATACCCGCCAAAAAGACACGCGTTTTCTTCATTATATGTTCCTGACTACAATATACTCCATTTTGGGGACAAAGTCCAACCCTGAGGCTATTTTTTTAACTTTTGGGCAATTTGGCGCTTTAATTCGTCCAGTCCGCCGCCCGTTTTCGCCGAAACCGCCACGCTTTCGGAAAAATGACCAAGCAGGGCCGGTATTTGCGCCGGATCGTCCAACTTATCCGTCTTGTTCAGCACGGTGATGACCGGAATTTCCCCCGCGCCCAGCTCCTGCAGTACCGAAACCGTTGTCTTATAGCAGTTTTCGACCGCCGCGTCCGACGCGTCAAGGACATGGAGCAACAGGCTGGCATGGGACGCCTCCTCCAGCGTCGAGCGGAAGGCTTTAATCAGAGAATGGGGCAGCCGCCGGATAAAGCCCACCGTGTCGGTTAACAGCGCCACCATGCCGGGAACAGGCTCAAAGCGGCGGGTGGCGGCGTCCAGCGTGGCGAAAAGCTTGTCCTCCACCAGCACATCGGAGCCGGTCAGGGCGTTGAGCAGGCTGGACTTGCCCGCGTTGGTGTAGCCGACAATGGCGCATACCGGCAGGTTCTGGCGTTCCCTCTGCCGCCGCTGTACCTGCCGCTGTTTTGCCACATCGTCAATTTGCTTTTTCAGTTTATGAATGCGCTGTTCAATGGCGCGGCGGTCGGTTTCCAGCCGCGTCTCGCCCGCGCCTTTGGTTCCATAGCGCCCGCCCCTCTGCCGCGACAGGTCGATGTATTTATGGGCGAGCCGCGGCAGGCGGTAGGTTAACTCGGCAAGCTGTACCTGCAGTTCCGCCTCTCGAGTGGCGGCGCGCGCGGCGAAAATTTTGATTATCAGCTCCTGCCGGTCCAGCACGGGGAGCCCGGCAAGGTCTTCCCAGTTCCGCTGTTGAGAGGGGCTGGGGTCCCAGTCGAGCACCAGCAGATCGGCCTCAAGCTGTTTGGCTTTTTCCGCCAGCTCTTGCGCTTTGCCGCTCCCGATGCCGTATTGCGGCTGGCGTTCGCGTACGCGGATCGCCTCCTGCCCGATGATATCCAGTTCGAGCGTTTCGGCAAGCCCCCGCAGTTCCCTGCCGTCTTCTTCTTTCCCTATGCTGATCAGCAGGGCGCGCCTGGGGCGTTCCGCGACTTCCTCTAGTTTATGCGCCATTAGTCATGGTATCATACAAACCATGGAGAAAGAACCCGCGTTTTTTAACCGCGACTTATCATGGATCGATTTTAACGACAGGGTGCTGGAAGAAGGCCTGCGTACAGACCTGCCCCTGTTTGAGCGGTTTAAGTTTTTGTCGATTGTCGCTTCCAATTTTGACGAATTTTTTATGGTGCGGGTGGCGGCGATTAAGCGCGCGCATAGGGCGGGGATCGCGGGCGACCCTTCGGGATTAAGTCCGGCGGAACAGTTGAAAAAAATTGCCGAAAAAGTCCGCTCAATAAACCGCCGCCTGTTCGGCTGTCTGATGAGCGAAATATTCCCCGGCCTTGCCTCGGGCGGCCTCGCGTTGGTCAGGCCCGATTCTTACACCGTCCCTCAAATGGACTATCTGGAAACTTTTTTTCTGGGGCAAATTTATCCCATTCTGACGCCCCTGCGTATCGAAGAAGACAAGCCCCTGCCTGCTTTTGACAATTACGGCATAAACGCCGCTTTTCTGGTCGCGCCGGAAAACGCGCCGCCCGATGAAGAAGCGCCGGAACACATTGTCATGGTGCAAATTCCCCCCTCTCTGGACCGGATCATCTGGCTGGAACCGGACGGGGACAAACTCCGCTGGGCGCTGCTGGACGACGTGCTGCTTACGTGGGGCGGCTATCTGTTCC
>JGI24698J34947_10002158_pt1 | contig 10547 bp, 6 predicted proteins | sample TergutMp193P3_FD_34947 | JGI IMG/M metagenome (IMG submission 34947) | reverse complement strand
AAGGTATTTTCCCGGTATTGGGTGCAACAATACTTGCATACTATTTTTTATTTTAGCTTATTTTTTGATGTTTTTCAAGGTATCGTCCATTTTTATTATAGGATTTTCCCCCAAAAACAGCCCCCAAAACAGCCATTCCCCCCAAAATCATCTATTTTTTCCGTTTTCGGCGGCGTTGGGTGGCAATTGGCGGCGCAACAGTGCCTAACACAAAACCCCTGGCGTACAGTTGCACCTAACAACACTATATGTGGTGCTCCCTACCCACCGCTAAATAAATTTTTCAATTTTTTTCAGCTTCAATAAAGCGCCACGCATAGACGTACCCATATATAGGAGTTGGATTTTGGATGACAGGCACTATTGCGTTAACAAACCTGCCCATGCCTGTTTTTCAGATACTTACTCTTGTAAGAACGTTTGTCCTTGCGTCTGTGCTGCGTTTTTTCTGATCGCCTCCAAAAGCCCTGAAAGATAACACAATCCGAGCGCGCGGTCGTAAAGACCGTATCCGGGCATGGAAACCTCTCCCCATATAGTTCTGCCGTGATCCGGCCTGACAGGTCCGTCAAACCCAATGTCGTATAACGCCTTCATTATTTGGTACATATCAAGGGAACCGTCGCTTGAAAGATGGGCCGACTCTTCAAAATCACCGGGGCCGTTGTGCTTTACATTACGCACATGGGCAAAATGTATTTTCCCTTTAAGGCTGCGAATAATATCGGGAATATCGTTGCGGGGATTGCTGCCCAAACTTCCCGTACACAGGGTTACGCCGTTGCAGGGATTATCCACCATGCGGACAAGCCGCAGCAGATTTTCTTTGCACGTCACAATACGCGGAAGCCCGAACACCGACCATGCCGGATCGTCGGGATGTATCGCCATCTTTATTCCGTATTTTTCGCATACAGGCATAACAGCCTTTAAAAAATATTCAAGATTGGCAAAAAGTTTTTCTTCGTCAACATCCCTGTACAATTCAAAGAGTTCTTTTATCTTTGCCATCCGCTCCGGTTCCCAGCCCGGCAGCACAAATCCGTCGGCTTTGGAATTTATTACATCAAACATATTGGCAGGATTTATTTTGTCAATAAGTTTTTGGTCATAAGATAACACCGTGGAACCGTCGGGACGAGGCTTTGCCAAATCAGACCTTGTCCAGTCAAAGACCGGCATAAAATTGTAACATACAAGACAGATGCCCGCTTCCCCCAGTACCTTTAAGGTCGCGATGTATTTTTCGATATATCTGTCGCGCTCCGGGCTGCCGATTTTTATGGCGTCGTGAATGTTGACGCTTTCAATGCCGGCAATAACAAGCCCGGCATCTTCAACCTGTTTCTTAAGTGCGGCCAGCTCCGCGCTTTTCCATTCTTCTCCCGCCGGAACGCCGTACAGGGTTGTAATAACTCCGTATATGCCCGGAACCTGCCTTATCTTGTCCAAAGTTACCGGATCAAAACCGGGCCCGAACCAGCGCATTGTCATCTTCATTTTATTCCTCCATGATTTTTACAAACTAAAATAACTTGTCTGTTTAAAATTTTACTTTAAAGCGCGTTGAAGCTTTTTCAAGTTTTTCCGAATATGCGCGTAACTCAAGAGAGCCAGAAGAATCTCCTGCTTTTACCATTACCAGCGCTTTTCCGCCGGATGTAACAACCTTCGCCAGCGTAAATCCGAGATTTTGATTCAAATCGGGAGAACAGGAGCCAAGTATTTCGCCGTCTCCTTCCAGCGCAAACTCTATCAACACCTCTTCGTTTGGACAAAGCCGCCCTTTTTTATCCGTAACATTTACTTCGACATGGACGATGTCGCCGCAGCCGGCTTTTAAAACCGTCTTGTCGGGAACAAGCGCTATCTTATGCGCCTGTTCCGCTGTTTCCAGCGTATATGAACAGACCTCTTTGCGGGCATCCTGCGTGTTACGCGTAAATCCCTTAACTTCCAAAAAGCCCTGAGTATATTCAAAAGTCCACGTTATTATTCCGTTCTCAAAATCCGCCCTTTTTCTGCGCCCAAGTTTTTTTCCGTTAATCCACAGTTCCGCTTCGTCGCAGTTTGTAAACGCGGCTGCCGTTACGGTACGGCGGATAAAATGGTCAAGGTTAAGATGGGAATCCATCTGCGGAAACGACCAGCGGCCGCGCGCATAGTCCGGTTTTTTATTCTGGTTGTAAAACGCAAGATAGACAAACGGCTCGTCCGTCCAGATACTCCTGCGGAAAAAGGCGTTCGGCTTCATAAAACCGCATATATCCAAAATAGAGCCTGTCCAGCCTTTCGCGGGCCACGGGCTTTCGCCGAGGTAATCGATTCCGGCCCAGATAAACTGGCCTATCACATTGTCATTTTCAAGTACAAACTGCCAGGGGTTTTTAGTTGTTATATCCTCATAGTTTGACGCAGTGCTTGAGTAATACTCGTAACATTCGGTGCCGAGAATGGGTTTTTCGATTGCCTCGGTGTAATACCGGTACAGGGGCTCGTGGTAATTAAGCCCCAATACGTCAACATCTTTTGAAAGTTTCCTTGTCAACTTTACAAGTTCTTCAACAGGGGCGCCGACAAGGCTGCGCGGATTTACGTGAGGCGCAAGCGCGCAGGTTACGGGTCGGTCGTCAAGAGCGCGGACAATGCCGGCAAGTTTTTTTTGCAGGGCAAGCATACTGTCCGCTCCCTGATTTTCCACCTCGTTGCCGATACTCCACATAAAAACAGAAGGGTGGTTTCTGTCCCGCAGAATCATGTCCGCAAGATCGCGCTCCGCGTCAGCGTCAAAGTGCGCGGCGTAATAGCCGCTTTTCCACTTGTCAAAACATTCGTCCACTACGTAAAAACCAAGCTCGTCGCAGAGATCGAGAAATTCTTCGGCGGGAGGGTTGTGGCTCGTCCTTATCGCGTTGCACCCGATGCTTTTAAGAGCAAGAAGTCTTCTGCGCCACACCGCGTCATAATACGCCGCGCCAGTAATACCTGAGTCATGGTGCAGGCAGACGCCTTTTAATTTAACCTTCTGTCCGTTTACAGTCATTCCTCTGTTATACGCAATCGCTACGGCGCTGACGCCGAACCGCGCTTCCACCGGCGGCTGCGTTTCACCGCCTGTTTCAAGATGAACCGCGGCGTTGTACAGATTTGGCTTTTCCACCGACCAGAGCGCCGGATTTTGAATACGCAAACGCTGTTCCACGGTAATTTCCTCTTTACCGCCGCAGTCAAAGGGGACGAAATTTTCCGCGAAGAGGCTTCCATCCTGTTCTAAAATACGCAAGACTACACTTCCCGCGGCGGACTTATTGCGGCTAACGATTGTTGTCGTTACGGAAATTTCGGCCTGTTTTTTGTTATCTGTCAATCTCGATTTTACGTGAACACCCCATGTTTTTATGCGCGTCTTCGGAACAATTTTTAAAAACACGTTTCTGAAAAGCCCAGAACCGGAATACCAGCGATCCGGCGCTTCGCTGCCGTTATCCAGCCGCACGGCAATCAGATTTTTTCCCTCGCGTACAAAATCCGTTATATCAAGTTCAAAACTGGAATAACCATAAGCGCGGCCTCCGGCTTCCTGCCCGTTTACGTATACGGTACTGTTGCGGTACGCTCCGCCGAAGTAGACAGCCGCCGCCTTTCCTTTTAATTCGGGCAGCGTAAATTCCCTGCGGTACCAGCAAACGCCCTCCCACGCGAAAAACCCCTGCATATTTTGAGCGGTATAGCCGTCCTGCCTTCCCCTGTTAAACGGCTGGGCTATCACCCAGTCATGGGGAAGGTCCACGCGCTTCCACGTACGGTCGTTAAAATTCACGCTGTGGGCATTTTTAGGATTCCCAAGCAGAAATTTCCAGTCGTTGTTGAAAATCACGGCAGAATTGTCTTTCAAGTTTCCCCCACGTTTTTTGTAAATATACCATATATAAGACCGCTCTTCAATTCCTTGTTTATTTTGCCAAACAGTGCTATCATCATTTTATGAAAATCACTCGAATAATAGCTGTTATAACAATTTTTCCAATGTTGTTTTTTTTGGCGTGCAATTCTTCATCCGGTCAGGAGCCAGACGGCACAATGAATATCAAATACACGGAATACCGTCAGGAAATTGACGGTTTCGGCGGCTCGGACGCATGGTTAAGGCTGCCGTTTTTTGACGATGTCGCGGAAGATTTAGTAAAACTTCTTTATTCCAGAACCGAGGGAATGGGTTTTACCATTTTACGCAACCGTATTCCGTTCCGCGAACGTTTGAATGACGACGATAGTCCCGGCTTAAACGACGGTTTTGTCGTAAGAAAAGGCGACAATACTTACGATTACACAGCCGGCGCGGATGGAACGAAAACCTTCAATTTGAACTGGAACGGCTGGGATATGGCGGAGACAAGAAAATTAATCGGGCTAATCAAGGCCTTAGGCGGCGACGGGCCTGAAAAACTTGTAATAATGAGCAGCCCGTGGACCCCGCCCAATAATCGCGTAACGCGATGGAAAGAAGATGTCGCCGGGGTCAGCGGCAGCATGAATTATACAATGGACTGGAGCAGGCCGGACTGGTGGGGAAAGCTGCGCCGTGACAAATACGAAGACTACGCCGATCTTCTTGCCGATTATGTGAAGAATTTTGAAAAGCAGATGGGCTCTCCGCTTGCAATCCTGTCCGTGCAGAACGAGCCCAACTGGAAAGTTCAGTATGAATCCGCCTATTGGAGCGGAGAAGATATCCGCGATTTTATAAAGATAATAGGACAGCGGTTCCCCATGAAGGGCATTACCCTTGGCGAGGGCGGAATTGGAATAATGGCCCCTGAATTTGAAAATTTCAATGTAAATTTCAATACAATGATAAAACCGGCTCTTGACGACCCGCAGTCGCAAAGAGTCCTTACCCATATCGGACTTCACCAGTACAACGCTCCGTATGATTCGTCCAGAAGGTCAGGATCAATGGAATTTCCCGATATTGCCGCGTCCGGCAAACGTTTTTGGCAGACCGAGGTTTCAGGCTCTGGGCAATACTTGCCCGCCGGGACCGGCATTGATAACGCGCTTTTTTATGCCAGAATGATCCACTTTGACAATACGCTTGCGCAGACAAACGCCTTCCTGTACTGGTGGCTTTGGACAAACAACGTTAACGACGATAATTTCCCCGGAGCCCTGATAATGGTTGACGATGACACGATAACTCCGGCTTTAAGGCTTTACGCGATGGGGCAATACTCACGCTTTATCCGTCCGGGATGGTTCAGGATTGACTGTGACACTTCTCCTGTCAGGGGAAGAGCGGTATATTCAAGCGCCTACAGAAATCCGCGGACAAAAGAAATAGCGGTCGTCATTATCAACGATACGGCGACTTCGATGTCAGTTTCTTTGAATTTATCGGGAGCGGAATTCGAGCGGCTTGAAACGTGGCGGACATCGGCGAACGAAAAGCTCGCGCCTCTTGGCAGACAGGCAACCTCGCGTAACACGGCAAGTGTAAATCTGCCTTCCAGATCGATAACAACCTTTTACGGCATGACAAAATAGACGGGAAATAATTGCAGTATACATTATGGCAAGAAGCGGAAATACAAAGGTATTAATTGTCGATGATCAACCGGTGTTCAGCATAGGGCTTTCTTCCCTGATTGAGGGCCTTAACAAATTAACCGTCGTCGGAACAGCGACAAATATCACTGATGCCCTTAGAATCGCGGAAAAAGCAAACCCTCATCTTGTTATTACGGAGATCAACCTTGGCAGTGAAAACGGCATGGATCTGATAAAAAAACTCAAATCCATGAACCATGAAATTATTATACTGATTTTGTCCGTCCGTAACGAACGCTTTTATTCCGAGCGCCTTCTGCGTCTGGGCGTGCGCGGATACATTATGAAGAACGCTCAGGCAAGCGAAATTACGGAAGCCATATCAACCGTTCTTAACGGAAAAATATATTTAAGCGAAAATGAAAGAGAGCGTATTTTTCAGGCTATGACGGAAGAAAGCTCCCGCAGGACAAAAGACTGGACCGTATCGGTGCATAAACTTTCAAATAGGGAGTTACAGGTATTCTCGCTGATAGGCAAAGGTTACGGTACAATTGAAATCGCGTCCATGTATAATCTCAGCAACAAAACCATTGACACCCATAAAGAACATCTAAAATTAAAACTTCATTGCAGCTCGTCACAGGAACTCAGGCAGATGGCTGTAGAATGGTCGAATAACTCAGGCGACAGGTAAGCCGTTATGACAAAACATGAATTTATATTAATATCAATATTAACATGACGATAAATAATCATACTTATCTTTTTTGGGGGTATGATGGTATACGGTTACATTAGAGTCAGCACTGACAGGCAGACAGTTGACAACCAACGGTTTGAAATCGAACGGTTTTGCGCAAAGAATAATTTTAAAATTGAACAATGGATTGAAGAAACTATCAGCGGAACCAAATCGCCGGAAAAGCGTCTTTTAGGTCCGCTTCTTGCCGAGGTTAAAAGGGACGATATGATTATTTGTTCCGAATTGTCCCGTCTTGGCAGGAGTCTTTTTATGATTATGTCAATACTTAACCATTTGATGCTTAGCGGCGTGAGGGTTTGGACAATCAAGGATAATTACAGACTCGGCGACAATATACAATCAAAGGTTCTTGCTTTCGCGTTTGGCCTGTCCGCCGAAATAGAACGCGAGCTGATTTCGCAAAGAACAAAAGAAGCTCTCGCGCGCAAACGGCTGGAAGGCGTTGTTCTTGGCAGGCCCTTTGGCAAAAAATCATCGCATGTAAAACTTTCGGGCCATGAAAACGAGATACAGAAACTTCTTGAAAGACATATTTCCAAAAGCGCCATAGGCCGCATATTCGGAGTAAACAGAATGACAGTCGACGCGTTTCTGAAGGAACGAATGATTAAGGCGCTTTAAACATCCGCGAGAGAGAGCCGCGTTCTCTTACCGCGTGATCCTGATTGAATCAATCCACACACGGAGGCCTTTCATATCAGAATTTTCCGCGACAAATTCAAGAGACCTGACGTCCTGCCATGAGAATCTCCTTCTGGGCTCAACCCATTGCTGTCTGGAGTTAACCCACGCTCCCTGTTCCTCCATGGCGGAAAGAGGTATGCGTATTGTGTGCCACTTTCCGTCCGGCGGAAGAATTTTACCGTCTATCGTGTAACGCGTGCGCCACGGAATGGAAGAAGAACTTTCGCTGTTGACAAACCGCACGTCAAAATTTACAGGTCTTTCCGTGCGGGCTTTGAATTCAAGAAAATAACCCTCCGAGGCAAGCCTGCTGAAATCAAAGTAAGTCAAAACAAACCTGAATGCATTATACCGGGCGGCGTTTGCCCAGCGGATGGCGAATTCCCCTTCCGCCGAATTTACATCGTAAAAACTTAATTCCATGCCGTCGCCCCAGTAACTTGGAATTGCGTATTTGCTGTCGGTATAATCATCGTAAATGGTAAAACCGGCATCTATAACATCCTGCCTTCGCACACTCTGCACGGGAGGCGTAAAACCCATAGCCCTTACTAAGGCAACGTTAAGGTCGTGATTGATATCGCCCCTTTGTTCGGTATTGAATATTCCAAAACCTCCGTAATAATCCCAGCTTGTTCTTGAAATATTGCGCCTGTCCAGCGCGTCGGCGACAAACTCGTACCACCTTACCCTGTCTTCGGGCGGACTGTAGGGTATGTATACGCCGAACTCCCCGCAAAATACCGGAACGCCGCGCTCCCTTGAAAACGCGACCACCCTGTCCAGAGTGTCCGAAAGTTTTGACGAAGAGGAGTCACGGGGATAATCGTTATTCAGGTTGTTTTCAACCCAAGTGCCTCTTAATCTGGCGGGGATTCTCGGCATACGCCTTCGCTCGTACGGAAACGGGACTCCGGAAAGATGCGCCACTAACGGATCGCTCCATGACGCTCCCTGATGGGTAAAAAGAAACGGATCGTAAAAGTGAAAAGTATAAATCAGGTTTGGATCGGAATATCCCGGTATGGCGGAAAGTTTCCCGATGGAATTATAATCCGTTCCGCCGACAATTATCGCGTGTCTTTGATCGTACCTGCGGATTGTCTCAATCGCCATCCCCTGTATTTCACCCCACCGGCTGTCGGAAATACCGTGGGGTTCGTTCAGGATTTCATAAACAACATAATCGCCGCGATCCCTGTACCGCCGCGCTATCTGCGCCCATACCGGAATAAGTATTTTGTCGATGTCATCTGGCGTGCGGTTAATGGGGTGAAAAGAATGATTGTCAATGATGATATAAAGCCCGTACTTTTCCGCCCAGTCTACCGCCATATCAAGGAACTTTAACAGAAGCGGATCCAGTGTATAATCGGGAGCTCCGTTTGTCATACTGTGCATTTTGACAGGCAGCCGTATCACATCAGCTCCAAGCCTTTTCACGTCCGCAAAATCCTGTTCGGTATACATTGTAAAGTTAACGCTTTCCGCGCTGTCCCCTTCAAACCACGATGAAAAATTCACTCCCTTGGAAAAAGGGGCGGAGTGGAGAACTGTTTCCGCCTGTATTGCCTGAGAAAAAACGTCAGGGAAAACCGCCAATACCATAATAAAGACCAATAACAATTTGTTTATCATAACTTCCAATATTGTAGCATGGTATGATAGAATAAGGCAAATATGACATCGCATAATTACGCCGGTGTATTTTTAACCGAATACAGGGGGTTGGAATGAATGATTTGGGATTATCGCCGCTTGTAAGCGACGGAATGGTTATTCAGCGTGAAGCCGCGTTCCCGCTTTGGAGCCGCAAAAAAATGACGGCCTCCTTTTTGGGAAAAACTTACGAAGCGCGGCAAAAAGACGGCAAATGGCTCGTAACGCTTGATCCGGTTCCGGCAGGCGGCCCTTTCACAATGGATATTGTTTCGGACGAAGGTTCCGTTACCATAAAGGACATTTACTCAGGCGACGTCTGGATGTGCGCGGGGCAGTCCAACATGGAAATGCAAATGCACCGCCTGCGTGACGATTTCGGGGAAGAATGGCGGATCAAGGATTTTCCCCTCATCCGCGAATTCAAGGTTCCGCAGAAATGGGATTTTTCAGCTCCGCGCGATGAATTGTCAGGCGGAAGCTGGTTCGTTCCGTCGGTTCAAAACCTCCACGAATTTTCAGCTGTCGCATGGTTTTTCGCGAGAAAAATGTACGAAAAACACCGGATTCCAATCGGCCTTGTAAACACCGCGTGGGGCGGTACGCCGGTTGAAACGTGGATGAGTAAAGACTCACTTGCCTCTTTTCCCGACATAATCGCCGAAAGTGAAAAATACGCGGATGACGCAAGATGCAAAGAAATCGCGCAAGAAAACACGGCGGAAATACTGGAATGGGAAACCTCCTTAAGAAACAAAGATTTGGGGTTAGCCGAAGGATGGGAAAAACCGCAGACGGATATTTCCGGCTGGAGCGACATTGCCCTGCCCGGCGATTTTGCCAAAGCCGGACTTGAAAAATTCTGCGGCGTCGTCTGGCTCGCGAAAGATTTTGACGTATCGGCTGACATCACTAAAGAGGAAATCAAAGTCTGGCTGGGTACAATAGTGGACGCGGACACAGTGTATATAAACGGCGTTGAAATCGGAAACACCGCCTACCGCTATCCGCCGCGCAAATACGTCCCCTCCGGGCTTTTAAAACAGGGAAGGAACCGGATTGTTATCAGGGTAACCTGCAATAACGGCGAAGGCGGCGTAACGCAGGATAAACCTTTCAAAATATTTTCAGATAACGAAACCGTGGAACTTTCCGGGACATGGAAATACAAAACCGGCGCTACCGCCGGCGTGCGGCCTTCCGAATTTTTCTTCCATTACAAGCCGATTGGAAACTACAACGCGATGATTGCCCCCGTATTGAAATTTCCCTTTAAGGGCGTTATCTGGTATCAGGGTGAATCAAACACTTCGTATGACGGTATCCCCACAAGCCCCGCTGATTACGCGCAATTGTTCAGCCTGATGATACAGGACTGGCGCAAAAAAAGCGGAGAAACGCTTCCTTTCATGTTTGTCCAGCTTCCGATTTGGCTGAAACCCTCCGACAACGACGAAAATTCCCCGTGGGCGCTTTTAAGGGAAGCGCAGGCCAAGACCCTGTCTCTTCCCGCAACCGGCATGGCCGTTACTCTGGAACTGGGCGAGTGGAACGACCTGCACCCGATAAATAAAAAAGACATCGGCATCCGCCTGTACCTCGCGGCGGAAAAAACACTGTTCAACGAAAACAACACCTCTCCGGGCCCGATGGTTCGCTCTTTCCAGAAGCGGCAGGGAAAAGTCTATATTTATTTCGACAACTGCGGCTCAGGATTGACAGCTAACGAAAAGCCCCATGTCGGCGTTGTTGACGGAGGCGCGACTGTCCGTCTGTCTGCGGAAATTGAGGGCGCGGATGTAATTTCCGTAGATATATCTTCCGTAAAAAATCCGCAAAAGATTTTATACGCGTGGGCGGATAATCCGCGCGACAGGCAGTTGTTCAACAG
>JGI24698J34947_10002157_pt1 | contig 10552 bp, 1 predicted proteins | sample TergutMp193P3_FD_34947 | JGI IMG/M metagenome (IMG submission 34947) | reverse complement strand
CTGGCGGAAGACCTATTGCAAAAACTCAAGGCGCAGTTCAAGGGCGAGTGACTGTCACCATATGCGCTAACATAACTAAAAAAGACCTCACACGGGGGACACGGAGAGCACGGAGGACACGGAGAAATTCAAAATTCCTTATATTTTATGTTGTTTTACACAGAAGATCTGAGGAAAAACAGAAGATTTTCGGACAACAAATCCGTGCCTCCGTGTTCTCCGTGCCTCTGTGAGATGAATTGGGGTTTAAGTTAACGCTTACGGTGACTGTCACCTAACATTGACTGTAAAATATCAACTGTTGGTTTTTAAGATAATTCGGTAATTAATTGGAAAATTTCCAGTTGAGGCCCCTTTTTGCCGCCTCATTATTAATAAATTGAGCAAAGCCGGATTTGGTGATGAATCCATACCTGTACAGCCAAATTTTAAATTCCGCTTCCCGTAAATTATCCCTCGCGATACGCTGTTCCTCAAAACTGCAATGGGTTAACGTATAATAATACCTGTCAAGCATCGCCTTGGCGGTAGATATCATTTGCGGTGTAACCGTATTGGTGCCGGTCAGCTTGGTTGTGATGATCGAATCTAAATCCTTTACATTGCTGTTGATCAAAATGTCTATTTCATCTTGAGTTAATATTTCGGCGCTCATACGGGAATTATTATGGGACGGACGGCGGAAATCTTGTATTGTATATATATTCCTAGTATTAAGATTACAGGAACGTATTTTGATAAATTGTATTATTAAGAAAGTCATTAGCTCCATAAAAGTCCCCTTTTCATAAAATTGGCAAATCTTATATTGAAATTAGGCTGGTATTGCAATAGCTGTAGTCATTTTCCCATGGGGGTAGCGTATGTTACCAAGGTATTTTGGAAATATTCCCGGTTTTTTGGCGATCATCGCGGGGATTTTGGGGCTTTTCGTTTCCTGCGAAAACCCCTTTACCGACAATCTGGGGGCAAAGGTTGACATAGAATATCCGACCATAACGGTGTTCGGAGCGGAAAAGGGATTTCCCCTGCCGGGCGGTTTTGTGCAGGGCGTCGCCCGCTTCTCCGGGTCGGCCAAAGCCTACCGTGAACTGCGCCGCGTTGAAGTCAGAATAGCGGACCCCTTTGAACAGGAAGGACTGTACCCCCTGCTCCCCTGGACCAACATAACAAAGCTGGACCCCGGTACGATGACCGCCGGTACGCTGTCCGGCGGCGCGAAGGAAAAGATATGGACCTTCAGCCTGGACACGCTGGCCTTCCCCCACACCGTAAAAAATGAAAACGGAGAAAACGTCGTCAAACAGGGCCTGGACGACGGCCTATTGAAAATTCAGTTCCGCGCGTTCGATCCGAATATGACGAGCGCAATTACCACCATGGTATATGTCATTAAAAATCATCCCTCAATAGTCAGGATAACTTCGTCTGCGGAAATTATGACCAATACGGAACTCCTCGGCAATGTGATTGACCGCCGGGGCATTAAACCCGGCTACCCCATGATTAAGATTTGGCCGGAGAATATACCCGAACCGCGCGGCAACGACCCCAACTGGGGCTGGGTAAGCCTGTTCCTCTCCGGCGTCGACAATGCCGAAGAGGGAACCTATACGGCGGATCCTCCCCGCACCGGCCGGGCCGTCGTGCGTACCGCCAATTTTTCATTCAGGTTGTCCCAATTTACCATAGACCCCGTCACGCGTCATGCAAAGTACGACCGTTCCGCTGACGGCTCTGATAAAGGCGCGTTCAAACCCCTGAAAACCGGTGTGTACCGTTACCGGCTTATGACGGTCGATACCTTTTTTAATGATGATGTAAATGATCCGGCCAGCTATATGTTACCCCGCGCTCCCAAAGACGGCGAGTTTGAAACGACCGGTTACTACCCCCCGGCAGATAACCCCCACGATGAAACGGCGAAGGACAGCGGCCCCTATTTCGAGATACGGGTGATCACTTCCGGCGAGCGTCCACGGATTACGCTTAACAACGACGATATCAGGGCCGTCAACGCAAAGCTGCTGGAAGATCAGCCGAACATCTACATACTCGAAGACGAACCGACGGCAAAAAAAATAAAGAAAATAGCCGCCGGAGATGACGCGCAAAGGGCGCAAAACAGGGACAAGTATACGGATTTTCGTCTGCGGATAGTGGCGGCGCATCCCGACGGAATAGAAAACGCCACATTGCAGTGGGAACACTCCGCCGGGGCGGAGATCCGTACCGGCTACCTGATGTGGGACAATGATATACCGGGCAGCGGCGGTTATGTTAATGATACCAACAATGAAACNAAAGCCCTGGAAGGACACCGGGGCGCNTGGGACAGCGCGCTGCAGNGCGCGGTNTTCCGGTTTACCGCGCCCAACGATCTAACCTATACAGATACGGGCGGCAAAGAACAGAGGGTTTTTACCGGCAGCACCGAGCCGTATACCCTGACGGTAACGGTCAACTCTATCAATAAAATGCAAAGCGTACAGAAATACGCCCTGTACCTGAACGGGGATGGCCCCTCGATCAACATCCGTTCCATACGGGGAGCCGCCGAAAAGCCGCAAAAAGATCCCGTCAATGTGACCGGCGGGACGTTCAATGAATCTCCCTACACGGTCAACGGCGGCATACAGGCCGCGATAGACCGTACCGCCAACATGGGCTTTATGCACCAGAACCGGTTCAACAAGACAGACTACCCGGCAGTCAAATGGGTTTTGGAAGAAGCCGGTACAGCCGCAGAAACCGAGGCGGAACTTAAAGCCAAACCTGATTCGATTTACCGCAAACTGCTCGATTTTCGCGAAAACCCCACGGCGCAAACGCTTGAGTTCTTTAACGCTTTGAATAATGAAACGNCCATGAACGGCTGGATAACAGAGGCCGATCAAACGAGGGAATTCGAAGAAGACAGGTACGANAACCTGAAGGTCAGCGTCNACAGGGACGAGGGCGGAACAAACAAGTGGCACGGGAAAGGACTGTGGTTATACGTCATAGCCCAGGACGCGCTGCACAACCTGGGCTACGCCGTACAGAAACTGTATGTGGATGACGACAGCGACATCCCCTCGCTGGATGTGCCGGGTCTTGTCCCCACGACCGGGCCGGGCGCGATTATCCGTGAAGAACAGCTATACATACAGAAAACAAATATATTGAACAGGAACGAGGGCATAGCGCTGAATTTTGCCGATGACGACAACATACTTCCGGCGGAAATTGTTATACGCATAACCGAACACAACATGAACAGAACGGTTAACGTAAGCGCCGCCGCAATGATCGGCGGCAAAAGCGTACTGAGGTCGTGGGACGGTATGCTGAACCAGAGCGTTATTGCCGAAGCGTTGTATGGCAGGGGTAACGGCATCCCCGCCTGGCTTGAAGACGGCATATATACCTTAANGATTACCGTTAACGACCATGTTCCTTCCAAGGTAAGGACAGGCAATACGAATCTGCCGCAGAGGAATAAGTCGCTGACATTCCTCTTTGCCGTACAATCCGAACCGCCGCACATAGAGGTTCTCAGNCCGCGCGGTCAGAATACCATGCAGACCGACGTACCCATTCCGGTCTTTGGAACGGTCAGGAGCCGGCTAAAGATACAAAAAGTTGATATTACCTTTACCCCTCAACTTATCGCCGGCGGCTATAATCAAACGGAAAGATTTGTCCTTCCACTGTATAGCGACGCGGGCCATACGGCGGAAGTTGACGATTGGTTAATGGACACTAACCTGATCGCGGTAAACGGCGTTTACACCTATTACTGGAAAATGGAAAATGATGTAAATTTCGATCCGCCGGGCCTTTTCGACGGGGCAAGCGATGAACAGAAATTTGACTGGCGGCGTTTTGTCCTGAGAGCCTGGGACGGCCTGGACGAGATGGGCATTACCGCCTGTACCGTCGACGTAGACACCACGCCTCCCGAGGTTGAACTGCTCGAATTTAACTATAACCGCCTGTACATCGACGGTTCAGTTACCGTTAACGGAAAAATCCCCATAGAGATTAGCGCGTATGACCTTAACAAAATTGGAAGGGACGAAAACCGGGTCTACATTAAATGGTTTGTACTGCCCGATGGCTGGAAAGCATCTGACGGCATTACCAATGTCCCGGATTTTGAAACGCCGTTCCCCCGTGAGCCGGGCAGCAGCGCCCAAACCGGCGGCGGCGGCTGGTTTGCCTACGGCGGCTCCGATACGATCTACCGGACTATTGTTGATGTCAGCAGCAGCGCATATTATCCCAAAGGTAAATACAACCTCTATATCATTGCCGAAGACCGCGCCGGAAACCACAACAAGGCCCATGACCCGCCCATACAGGCGTTCATCATCGACCCGGACAGCGATTATCCGGTTCTGCGGCCGGGAATACCCCTGTCGCCGGCGAACGGCGATATCGTCGGAACATTGAGCGCGGCCGCGGCGGTGACCGCCATAAAAGGCGTCATCACCGATGACGACGGCTTTGACAGCGCAAAGCTTGATACCTATGTACAGATTAGATTCCCCCGAAGCCAGAGCGCCTCGAGCGCTGCATGGGGAGAGTGGATACCGGCTGTCAATACGTTAAACGACATAGGGGATATTGAGTTCGCGTTTAATATCAACACCGTTATTTCCTACAACCCCGATTATCTAAAAACTGACGGCGAAAAGCGTTACCAGCTCAGGGTAACGGACGAGGCTGCCGCCGGATCAAACAATGTCCCTGCGGGGAAAAATCCCGACGGCAACAATACCATCGGGGCGGTAACTGTAACGCTTCCCGGTTCCGCTCATGAACAATATTATTCGTTTGTCATTAAAAACACCCCGCCCCTGATATTCTTCGCGCAGAACGATCCCGTTGAGGGTAACCCGAACTATAGCAGGGATCGCCCCGCATTCGCGGCGGCAGCGAAGCTGGAAGAAGCTCTGAACAACGGCTGGGTGCGGGAATCAATGCTGCACAATGTGCGCTTTATCTATGGCAATTCCACAACATCATATCTATTTACCTGCAATACAACAAATAATCCTGTTCCCGGCACGTATCGTTTAGAAGGGGACAGGTATATCTGGACGATAGACCCGGCCTGGCTGGGGAAGGCAAATGAGATGACTGGTTTTTACGCCGGCGGCAGCGGAATGCACAGCATCACCATTGAGGCGTCCGACACATTGGGAAACTTCAGAAGCCAGGAATGGCCGTTCTACAAGGACGTTACCGGACCGGCGATTAACTTTAACAATATCAGCAAAAGCGCCGCCCAGACGATTTCCAGTGATGGGGAAAAGGTTTATATCACCGGGCAATTCAACGATGACTATTCCAACATAGCGGCTGTTATGAGCTGGCAATTTAAGGATATGGCCGGAAACATAATAGAGTCGCAGATAAATGAGTCGATTGCGAACACGGGTACCGGCGGAAAAATAGACGGCAAAACCGCGGCCTGGTCCGTTCCCATACCGGGGGGCGGCGCGTATAACAATTCCGCCTTCCCCGACGGCAAATATACGTTTACCATCAGAGTTAAAGATGTACTGGGCAATGAAACGACAGAAGGGCCCGTTGAATTTATTGTAGACCGCAAGCCGCCGCAGATGATTTCACCGGAAAAAATGAACGTCGATACCGCTATGGTTGACGGCGATAATGCCCCCATAGGCAAACCGCTGGATGAATACAGGCGGGTATTCAGCGCCGCCAATGTAAGGGAAGACGATAATACCAAAGTCTTTACCTTAAGCGGTACGGTTTACGAGCATAATTTGAGCCAACTGCGGGCATCCATTCGCAATACCAGCGGCAATTCGTCCTTAGAGATATCAATAACGTTAGACGACATTGACAAATGGTTAGCTGGGACTAACTCTAATGGTATCATTGACAATGGAACAGACAACGCAAGCGGTACAAGTAAAAATTTCCGTCTCAGAAAAGCCGTCGTAGGCGATTTTGGAATTACGACTAATGAGGATGCGGCGCATAAATACGTGTGGTATCTTGATATTCGCGAGCGGGATCTATACGCCCTGCTGAAAGCCGGTAAAGATCTGCCGGATCAGGGCAGCGAGCGCCGTTCCATTACCATAACCGCGCGGGATACGGGGCGCGCCGATTCAAGGCGGGAAGTGTGGAGTTTCTATCTGGACAGTTCAAAGCCGGCCATAACGCTGTCGAATTTGAACAAGAACACCAAAGTACGTTTGGACGATCAGACAATTACCCTGCAGGGCAGCATCACCGACGCTACCAATGTAAAATCCATACAGTACAGGGTTGAGAAGTATGATTACGCGAAATTGAAGTGGGAGTCCGTGACGGCCGGCGCGGGCGGCTGGACGTATTATACTGATCCTTTCGGCATTACCTATGACGGAGATCAGGAAACGCAGCGGGACACGGTGTACTTCACCATACCGCATGACGCCTTTAACATTGACGCCGCCGATTCCGTTACCAGAAAAAATTGCGACGGCCTGTACCGGTTCAGCATAAGAGCCGCCGATTGGTCGCTCGCCGCTTCCCACAGTACGGCGGGGAATCCCAATACGGAATTTTCTGAAATCGAATTCTACGTTGACCGTAACGACCCGGTAATACAATGGGCATGGGAACATAATGCCCAAGCGGAACAAAAAAACTTCTACCGGTGGGATAAGGACAATAAAATCATCTTTGAAGATATTAAGGCAAGCGACACCAATATGATCGTCTCGGTTACGGGAAGGTTGTCGGCGTATGGAACCGCCGCGCCGTCCGCCGCAGATGTCACGGTCGCCGTTAAGAGCGGCAGTCCCGCATTCCCCACACAGGCCGCTACGGTAACGGTAACGATTAAGGACGCGGCCGCTGCTTTGGCAAACGGCAGATATACCCTGCATCTGACGGTAACCGATGAATCCGGACGCGCCGCATCCCTTAATAATGATTTTAACTTCTATCTGGATAATAAAAAACCCGAAATAACCATAGCGACTGACTCAGGCGGCGGTCACCTTGAAGCCATAACCGGACGGGTAATGTTCCGGGGACGTTTCTTCAAAGATACCGCCCTCAGCCCCATTGCGCAGATAGCCTACGCGGTGCGCACAGATCACACACAGGCAGTTCAGGTTCCCGCTTCGATTAACGCCGCTACCGGGAATGTACTGACCGGCCCTGAACTCAGGGCTGAAGGCTGGGTTTTTAACGAAGGCAGGAATGACAACGAGAATGTACTTTTTCATAATGACATACCCCTGATGGAGATTAACGAAGGCCTCGCTGCCGCCAACATTCTCCTGTACAACACCCGTCATTTTATCGGTTCACCTTATATGGGGGCCGGGCAAACCGTCGCGCAGGCCAATGCCGCCATCAACGGCGCTCTTACATTTGGCGGCATCCCTATTGCGAATACCGAAACGGTCCTCCCGTTAACGGTTTACTTTCTTGCCATTGACGAAGCGGGCAACTGTGCCGTTGAGGAATTCACCTATTGGGTATACCCGGCGGGGGATTACCCGGAAGTTAACGTTATCAGTAATCCCAATAAAAAAGAAATTGAGGTTAACCGGCAGTTGAACGGCAGAATCCGTATTGCCGGCAACGCCGTAGACAACTACCGCGTACGGCACGTCTGGTTCCGCGTACTCAAAGACGGCTATAGCGGCACATCCGCGGCTGCCGACCCCGCGGGCTTTGAGCCGGCGCTGAACCTTTCCATTCCGGTATGGGATGAATTCTGGAGCGCGACAAACCGCAATCAACTCCCCCAGTCGCTGGTTAAAGATGGAAGGAACTATGGCGGCGGCTGGTACATGGCGAACGGCGGCGGCAAACCGGACGTATCCTGGTGGGCGTATATCAATACCGAAGGCGAACTGGATCCGGGTACGGGAACCAGCCGCGTCATTATCGTTGAGGTAATGGCGGAAGACACCTATTGGGTCGACAGCATGAATGACCATAACGGAATAAAAGACGCGGGCAAGGGAGTGTTTGACGCAACTAACCTGCTCAGCGAGGTGAATGGCGTTCGGGCCTTTGTGGTCATCGGCGTACCGAGGTTCGAAGATGAAAAGGTGCTTGCCGGCAAAAGCGGGGAATATCCCGTTACCCATCCCCGGTGGGGCAATATTTTAACCAGCTACGTCAGGGGACGCGCATCCTACAGCGTCATCGTCACCCACGATTCGGGCATTAAGGAAATACGGTGGACTCCGCCCGGCAGTTCTTCCGCCGTGAACCTCCTGGAAGGAAATTACGCTCAATATAATACGCACCTTTCCAACATGGACAGCCAGGGGTACCATCCAACCGCCAACCCCGGCATCGCGGTCAAAGCCGGCCCGAAAAATTTAATTACCCGCTCAACCGGCGCGAAGGACATGGGCGCAGGCAGGACGTTCATGATATGGGAGCCGGATGACGCCCTTACACTCATCGCCCTTGACGGCAGGACCAACCTGACCGGCGATGAACTGCAAAGGTACACCGTCTTTACCACGGCGAATGATCTCGTCCCGTCCGTCATTGGCGGCGCGCAGCTGCTGCAAAAAACCGGCGGCTCCTTTGAATGGGCAGTNATCGCCGACCTCAACTCGGCTATTNTGCCCAGCAACGAGGGCATAANCGGCGTAACGGACTATACAGACAGGGCGGGCTATTACACCCTAACGCTTTCGGCAACGGATATTTCCAAAACCGTAGGACTTCAGGCGGTCAAACATGCCGCCATTCCCATTGACAATATAGCGCCGAGGGCCCTGTACACCCATTCCACCAACATCGCGGGTTCATCGCCCAGCTTTGGCGGTGAAGCCGGCGATTCCGGTTCGCCCGGCGGCCTTTCCCGCGTGGCGCTGTGGTTTTCGCGGACAGTAGAACTAAGCGAAGGAGTAACAAAAACAAAGGCCGAACGCTCCATTCCATGGCACAATAATAAAGACGGCGCCGGCGGAGAAAGAACCTATAAAGATTTTGCGGCAGCAGAAAGTTTCCCCAGCGGGCTTAACTACGTTGGGACGGTACCCGACGGCGTAACCATGCCGAACATACTTGAAGATGGCGATACCGGCTACAGCGATCCGCAATGGAGCTATATCGTCATTGACCGTCACGATCCGCTGGGGAGGGAGACGCACCACGGCCACAAGCGGGGCATGGGCTTTGCCGCGGTCGGCGGCGATCTGGGTATGTCCTGGTATGTGTATCTGGACAGCACCAAATTTGAATCGGGCCGCGTTACCGTTCACTATATCGTCTACGACCGGGCGGGCAACGGGCGGTACTACAACCAGAAATTGATGGTACTTAACGGCATTCCCCGCATCAGCAGGATCACGCTGGCGACCGACATTGGCGTCACTACCGGCCTGCAATCAAAACTGGGCAGCGCCGGCGTCAACGTGACGTTTAACGAAACCGACATTAAGGCAAACGGCGGCGCGCTGGGAAGAATCAGGGACGCACACGCCGGCTCAACCGCCTCCGCGCCGGCGGGCATCAGCGAAGTGATCACCGTTGATACCACAAAACCGAACGACTACAGTGTGATGATTGATCAACCGTATTTTAATGTACGGGGTAAACTATTCGCTATACGGGTGGAGACGGATGTAGGACAATCGTCTACGGAGAAGGACCGTCATTACCGCGTTGAATATGTTTCCGGCGCGCGGGAAATAACCGGCGCACGTAACATTAAAGACGCAAACGGCGGTATCAGGGCGGGCAGGGTTTACATTATCAACAACCCCGGCAGTACGGCCAACAGATTCCCCTGGGGCGCTTTGGGCGCGGGCGCATCAGGCGTGGGCGAAACGTACCGGCGGGGACTGGTCTTCCTTGCCATTGAAGACGGCAAGAACATAGAAACAGCGGACAACGTAAACTATGGAAATCCCTCGGTGTGGGAACTTAACAGCGCTTACTACAAAGGCAATAATCCGAATGATCCGCTTGAACGTACCTTCCCCTCCGCCAATTTGAAGCTCAACCCTGTTATCTACAATAAGTTAGATGCAATAAACAATAACCCCATAGGTATTGCCGCCGATTTTGTGTACGGAGAAAGCGCCTTTGGAACGACAGACGGTTTAACGATCACGGACTTTGATCCGTATCTGGACGAAACCGGCCGTCCGCTGCCCTACCCGGCAACCGAGACGGTAGAACCCCGGCTGGCCCATTCATTGTTTATTATCAAGGTGTATGACGGCGATGAAAAAGAATTGTTAGGCGACTTTGTCCTGCTCTCCATCAGGGTGAACAACAACGACGTAACGCCGCCCTACGCCCAACTCTACGATCTGAATCCCAAAACCGAAGGAGGCGGCGCGCAGAGTATAACACAGGCTTTGGCGACGGGAACAGCCGGGCAAATGGGGGCCAACCGCGTCAAAGGCGGTCTGTACAACAAAAACGGCCACATTGAACCGCGAAAAACCACCGGCTTAACCGGCGCTGAAATGGGCGGGGCGGCGGGTATGCCTTCGATTACCGCTCCCGCCGCAAGAGCCGACGCGTTCTTTGACGTGGATACGGTCAGCGGCAA
>JGI24698J34947_10002156_pt1 | contig 10553 bp, 12 predicted proteins | sample TergutMp193P3_FD_34947 | JGI IMG/M metagenome (IMG submission 34947) | reverse complement strand
ATAGGAGCGATTTCAGAAGTCGAACTGAAGGAATATGAAAAGGACTGCTTCATTGACGAAGACGAAACACCCAAGGAGGAAAGCAAAAGCCTGGTAGCGGAGCACGAAAACACATGAATAGTGTTACTTCCCCTTTGCCTCAGGAGTCTGTGCGAGGTCTTCTCAGAAATGGTATCCCTTTTGCATTTTCGTTGACAGATACCGGAATTTGCGCTAGGATTCTATAAAGAAGGTAAAAATGGAAGACAAGGCTTATAAGGTATCCCTGCCGAAACATCCTGTAATATCGATTAAGGTAATTCCGGGGCACTTCACGACAAGTACTCGGCACGTCAATTATTATCTTGACGTCAGCGAGCTTAAAACCAACGCGTTTGTCGCACGGGATGTCGCGGAGGTGCTGGCAATCCCCTATTTATCAACCGCCCTGGTGGATACCATCGTGTGTATGGAAAGAACCGAGGTCATAGGCGCGTTTCTTGCCCAGGAATTGCTGCAGCCGGGGACGGCGGTAATGAATTCTGGCGGCGAGATTCATTTGGTAACGCCGGTCAACAATGTCAACGGCGATATGATCTTTCAGGACAGCGTGGTCCAGTGGATACACAACAAGAATGTCATTCTATTGGACGCCTCCGTGTCCAGCGCGCGGGCGATTCATATCTGCATGGACTGCATTGCCTATTACGGCGGCAGGCTCGCCGGCATATCGGCGCTGTTTGTGGCTTCACCCGAAAAGCAGAAAGATAAAATCAACTCGCTGTTTACATCCGAGGACATACCGGGATACAAGCTGTTTGAGACTGTTGAATGTGAGATGTGCAAGGCCGGGCAAAAAATCGACGCGCTTATCAGCAGCGACGGCTACACAAAAGTATAGGAGATAAAAAATGAATTCAGCCGAAAAAGATTTCCTGGCAAGTATACCGCTCTTTCAGATGAATGAGCATTTGCCCAATATAATAATGCTTCTGCTTTCGCTGCTATTGCTGTACCTTGCCATCAAGAAAAAATATGAGCCGTTCCTGCTTTTGCCGCTTGGCTTTGGGATGTTGCTTGCCAACCTGCCGATGCCCGCCATTCTGGGGCTTCCCGGTTTCTCGGCGCATGACGAAGGCGGCCTGCTGTACTATATTTATCAGGGAATACACTTCGGCATCTACCCGCCGATGATCTTCCTCTGCCTCGGCGCAATGACCGATTTCGGCCCGTTGCTAGGGAGGCCCAGCGCCCTGGTTATCGGGATTGGCGGCCAGTTCGGTATTTTCACCTCGTTTGGGCTCGCCCTACTCTTGAGCCGTACCTTGGGCGGCGTTATTCCGGGCTTTGAAGGCTTCACGATACAGGAAGCCGCCTCCATCGGCATCATCGGCAGTTCTGACGGGCCGACCACTATTTTCACCTCCACCCGGCTTGCGCCTGAAATACTGCCCACCGTCGCAATCGCGGCGTATTCGTATATGGCGCTGGTTCCCATCATCCAGCCGCCGATAATGCGGATGATGACCACTGCGAAAGAACGGGTCATCGTCATGTCGGAGCCCAAAGTGGTCAGTCGGCGGGCGAAGATCATCTTCCCCATCGCCGTTACAATCGGCAGCATACTGCTCCTCCCGGCGGCGGGAACCCTCATCGCCATGTTGATGCTCGGCAACCTCATCAAGGAAAGCGGCGTTGTCGACCGGTATTTACCGACGCTGCAAAACACCCTGTTGAATATACTGACCATACTGATCGGCATTTCCATTGGCTCGACGGCGACCGCCGACCGTATGCTGCAGCCCAAAACGATATTGGTTATATGCCTCGGCTTGATTGCCTTTGCCATTGGGACCGTGGGCGGCGTACTGACAGCGAAAATACTCAATGTGATTACAGGCGGCAAGATCAACCCGCTGATCGGCAACGCGGGCGTATCCGCCATGCCCATGGCGGCGCGGGTTTCCGAAAAACTCGGGCAGGAGTACAATCCGTATAACCACCTTATCATGCACGCGATGGGGCCGATTGTCGCCAGCACCCTTGGTTCCGCACTTGTAGCGGGTGTTTTTATCGCCCTCTTCGGCGGAGGTTGATGGCAGGTCCGAGGATAAAAAGACCTGTCAGGCTCACATAAACAATCTCCCAACATGGTACACGCAAAAAGCGACCAGCCATGCGAAACCTGTCTGATAGAGTATGACAAAGAAAGTACCTTTCAGGCTGCCGAGTTCACGCCTCACCGTCGCGATAGCCGCAACGCATGGGGTATACAAAAGCGTGAATACCAAAAAACTCACCGCGCTTAAAGGCGAGAACAATGTATGCAGGGTGTCCCCGATATCCGCGATGCTTGCACCGGTGAGTACCGCCAACGTGCTAATCACCGCCTCTTTTGCGGTAAACCCGGTGATGAGCGCCGTTGAGACACGCCAGTCGGAAAAACCTATGGGAACGAAAATACCTGATATTAAACGTCCGATTGCTGCCAGTATGCTGCTTACGCCGTCCGTGACATGGTTCAATTTTAAATCAAAGGATTGCAAAAACCATATTATGATCGTTGCCACAAAGATAACGGTAAACGCCCTTTGAATAAAGTCCTTCGCTTTTTCCCACATGAGAAGGAGCGTTGTTTTTGCGGAAGGGAAACGGTAAACGGGCAGCTCCATCACAAAGGGAATGGGAGCGCCCCTGAATATGGTCATTTTCAAGATGAAACCGGAAAGCACTCCCAAGACAAGCCCCATGACGTATAACGCCATCATCACGAGGGCCTGGTACTTCGGGAAAAAAGCGGCGGTGAACAGGGCGTATATCGGGAGCTTCGCGCTACAGCTCATAAAAGGTGTCAGGAGGATTGTCATTTTTTTGTCCCGCTCGCTGGAAAGCGTCCGCGTCGCCATTACCGCAGGGACAGTACAGCCAAAGCCCATGAGCATTGGCACAAAACTGCGCCCCGAAAGCCCGATTTTCCTGAGCGGCTTGTCCATTATGTACGCGATACGCGCCATGTACCCCGAGTCCTCCAGCATGGACAGGAACAGGAATAAAACAACAATAATTGGCACAAACATCAATACCGCGCCCACGCCGGTGAAAATGCCGTTGATGATCAGCGAATGAACAATGGGATTTAAGCCGTAAGCTGTTAACGCGCGATCAACAACGCCGCTTAAATTATCAAGGCCAATCTGCATTAAATCGCTTAACCTGTTTCCGATAACGCCGAAGGTAAGCCAAAAAACCAGTAACATAATTCCCAGGAATGAAGGGAACGCCCAGATTTTATGGGTCAGTATTGAATCAATAACATCGGTACGGCGGGATTCACGGCTTTCCTTTGGCTTTACCACGCATTTTTTGCATACGTCGTCAATAAACCGGTAGCGCATATCGACTAACGCCGCTTCCTTGTCGGTGTGCATCTCCGCTTCCATTTCATCAACAGCGTGTGCTATCATGTGGATTTCGTTTTGATCGAGGGAAAGGCTCTTGAGCATGGGTTCATCGCCTTCAACCAGTTTGGTTGCGGCAAACCGCGTGGGAATGCCCTGATTCTGGGCGTGGTCTTCTATCAGGTGTACAATGGCGTGAATGGACCGGTGTACAGGGCCGGAACAAAAATCTATTCGCTCCGGTTTCTTGCCGGTGCGTACTGCCTCAACTGCTTTCTCCATCAGTTCGTCCAGGCCCTGCTTCTTGATCGGCGATATGGGTACAACCGGGATACCAAGCGCGGCGCTCAACTGCGGTATATCAATACTCCCCTTATTGGTCTGCAATTGCTCCATAAAATTGAGTGTGAGCACCATCGGGATTTGCAGTTCGATCAACTGCATGGTAAGGTACAGGCTTCGTTCAATACAGGTGGCGTCAACGATATTGATAATGCCGTCCGGTTTTTGTTTGAGCAAAAAGTCCCGGGTTACGATTTCCTCGTTGGTATACGGGGAAAGCGAATAGACGCCGGGAAGATCGACGATTGAAGCGTCCTTGTACCCGGTAATATCGCCGGATTTTTGTTCAACGGTAACGCCGGGGAAATTCCCCACGTGCTGGTTCAAGCCGGTAAGCTGGTTAAACAATGTTGTCTTGCCGCTGTTCTGGTTTCCCGCCAATGCAAATTTCATCGTTTTACCTCCTCTAAATAAAATCATGCTGTATGGTAGCAAATATATCCATGAATACTATGGATAATTGCAAATATAATTGACATGATAATATATGCGGTATAATGATAAGGAATATTTATGAATAATTTATTTCCTAATAGTCCAATACCAATTAACCATAAAACAGATGTCCAATATGGAGCCAGTAAAACAATGAAATTACTATGAAATGAAATTGTGGGCGTTTTTATCACTATAAAGTATGAACAGAAATAAACAAGAATTCCAATAATATATACAACAAGTCCTGCTTTCCCGATTTTGTTATCCAGCCTTACTGCCATAATTACAGAAAACGCCATTGTTATTATTCTTGCGATAGTTTCAATTGTGACTATTGGGTGTTTAATATATTTCAGGTAAAATTCCGGAAGATTTTTTGTAAATATTATGTTGAAAATAATTACAGGTATAAAAAACCAAAAACAGTTGTTTTTGTAATTATAGATAAAATCAATTATGCCCATAATTGTATCCCCGTAGCAATTCCAACAGACATCTTTTTTTAATCCTTCTTCATTGCCTTTCCCCAGGAACAAATTTCATTACCATCCCATGAAAAATATTTTTGACAAGTTGTATGAACAGGTCGAATTGTCTTTATCCGTTTTTCTACATTTATGGCATCATTACACAAAAATTCATCAGCCAAAACATTCCTGATTTTGCACAGAAATACATCGCTGTTACCAAAATTTATTGTTTTATCTACTTCGAGTTCATAGATCAACGGGCTTTTGGTAAGGACAGGAACATCAAGAACAGGACCTTTCTCCATTTCGATTGAGATATTCATTTTCTCTTTGTCGTATCCCGGCCTATTTCCAAAATAGTCAGCTATAGGCAATAATTCTTCTGTCACAAGATTTGCGGAGAATACTTTTTTTGCGAGGATACGATCTTTGGTCAGTTTTTTTTCTCCAATACATACCATTACACCAAGTTCACTGTCCCAATAATAGCTAAACCAGCAAAACAGTCCAAAATTTGGCGTATTATCCTCTTTATATGTACCATAAAGAAACAGCGTCTGCGGACAAAATCCATTGGATATAGGTATAGATTTTTTCATGTGTTCTCCCTTTTAAAAAAACAAGTGTTCAACCAATATTTTAACACCCAATATTACAAGAACCGCGCCTCCAACAAATTCAGCCTTTGACTTGAATTTTAAGCCAAAAATGTTTCCGATTTTAACGCCAATTATCGATATAATAAATGTTGTTAATCCAATTATTATTATCGCTGCGAAAATATTCATCTGGAAAAACGCGAATGTTACACCAACTGCAAGAGCGTCAATACTTGTTGCTATTGCCAGTAACAGCATTTTTATGAAATTGAACGGATTTTCCTTGATTTTTTCTTCTTCTTTGGAGAAACTTTCCCTTATCATATTTCCGCCAACAAGACCAAGAAGTACAAATGCTACCCAGTGTTCAACGTTTAATATTTTATCTGCAAACAATGTTCCCGCAAAATAACCGGTTAAGGGCATTAATGCCTGAAAAAATCCGAAATATATTCCCGGGATTAAGTATTCTATAATTTTGGGTTTTTTCACCGATAACCCTAAAGTAATTGAAACCGCAAAAGCGTCCATTGATAAACCAATGGCGATTAGAAATATTTCCCCAAAACCCATATTTCTTTCCTTTTTTATGTTTAATCTGTTTTAGTCCTGGTTTCAAGCCGTCTGTTTCTGTAGAAAAGGAGAATGTCAAACGATACCAGTAATAAATTGATAATATACAGAATAAGCACTATATCCCGGCTGTATATTATTTTATTGATTATACCGAATACGTACCCAATGCAAAGGACAAACATAAACATGACGCTTTTGCCGGCGGTTGTACGCGATTTCAATGATTTATAGATATCAAGCGGCCACGAGGCGCCGAAACAGATTAACATTGCAGCTTCAAAAATACTCATTTTTCCTCCATAATAACTACAGGCAGTAAATAAACAGCGGATGGTGCATATCCAACCGTTTCCTGGTCAAGTATAGAGAGTTATTGTTCCTGTGGCAAGTCCCCGCAAAGGGTCTTGTGGCAGGGCCTACGTAGAACACTGCATATTTTTATGGCGGCTACTTTTGCGTTCCCATAAAGTATTCATCCGCTTCTACCAATATTCCTTCGCCGATTAGTTTTATCATAATATCGGATAATTCCGGATCAAACTGCGTTCCTTTGTTTTTTTCTAGTTGTTCCATTACATATTCGCGGCTTCTTGATCTACGGTATATCCTGTCACTGTACATTGCGTCAACAGAATCCGCAACGGTTATAATGCGAGCCGTTAATGGAATGTTTTCAGAGTCCAATCCGCTGGAATACCCTTTCCCGTCATATCGTTCATGATGATAAAGCGCACCAATATACAATTCTGGCATTGAACTGAAATTCTTTAGTATTTCGCATCCTATCAAAACATGGTTCTTGATTTTCTCAAATTCGTCATCTGTCAATCGGTCCGGTTTATTTAAAATAGCTTCAGGAACGCCGATTTTTCCTATGTCATGGAGTAATCCCAATGTATAAATATGCTCTATTTCTTTCACCGGCAATTTCAATTTCTCCGCTATTGCTTTCGCGTATTTTGCGACATTTAGTGAATGATGTTTTGTATAAGTGTCCTTCGCCTCCAATGTCTTCATTATGATCGATATGGTTTCCAGTGATATTTTTTCTACACGGTTTCTTTCCTCAAGTACGGATCGCTGTAATTCCGTATTATGATTTAATTGGCGTATTTGCAGTGATTTTATTTGAAAATTTACAATAAAAGAGAAAATTACAAAAATGAAATACAGTATGGGGAAATAGTTTAATACCGATTCCGGGTATTTGTACATAAGCTGTGATTTAACAGGACTGTAAAAACATATACAGAGCAATACCAAAAAATAGGTACACGCGATTAGACCTCTATTTAACCCGAATACTATAAACAAACAGAGAGGGAGCAATAAAATCGAATAAATACCAAACCCGTCATATCCGCCCTGAAAAATATAAAATGTAAATACCGGATAAACAATACAACACAAACATAATGCAACATATTTAAGCGGAGCTTTTTTGAAAACTATAATATTGATAATTAAAAGACCTGCTGACAAAAATATTGTGCTGAACATCATGGCGGAAGTTAATTTATACGCACTCACTACGGAAAGAATAATAGCGGCTATATTTGACGGTATTGCCGCAGCCAGGATTATTCGGCGTTTTATTTTTGTGGACTCCGGTGTTTCATCGTCCGCCTTGATTATTTCCCAAAAATGTTTTGCAATAGATTCCATTTTTAATGATTATCATTCTTTCATAATTTTGTCAACTGGTTTAAGGCATACATGCAAAACCTAATGAGTCGTTTTGTAAAGGACGTGTCCCATGCTTATTCAGACATTGCTACCAACATACAGGAATCATGCGAAAGAGACTAAGGCAAAAAAGGTGATTTTTATTTCTACTGTTCGAACGGAGATGACAGAGCGTTCGATGGTAAATAACCGAGATACAACTTTTCAAGCGAGGGGATGTTTTGGATGGCGGTGTTTTCGACAAGTTCGCCTTCTTTTAGTAGGATAAAATGGTCGATGAAGTTGTCCAGGAACTCGATGACGTGGCAGGAAAAGAGTATCGTGACGTTTTTGCTTTTGTAGTGTTTGAGCAGGGTTTTTATTTTCATGTTTGAGATTATGTCGAGCCCGTCGTTTGGTTCGTCCCAGATGATGGTGTCGATTTCCCCGATTAGGCTGACGACAATCTGCACTTTCTTTTTCATTCCGGTGGAGCAATCTGCAAAGTGTTTATGCAGGAATTTATCAATCTCGAAATAGCGTATCAATTCGCTTGTTTCTTTTGGCAATTTGTTTTTGCCGGTTCGCAGGATCGTTGCCAACTCAATATTTTCCATGCAGGTTAACCGCGGGTACAAATATTCATCTGTTGGGACAAAGGCGATATTTCTGCGGTACGGCAAGAATTCCTTTTCGTTAGTCGTTCTGATGTCGTTATGCGTTACTGAACCGGATGTTGGTGTAAGAAGGCCCTCAATGCAATTCAGCAGGGTTGTTTTCCCGGCGCCGTTATAGCCGATGATCCCGTAAATGATGCTGGGCATAAATTGCAGATTAATGTCCTTAATGCCCGATTCGGTGTCGTATAATTTTGTCAGACGGTCGCATACAATCACAGATAGTACCGTTCCCTATATTCGTTATTGGCCTTGAAGAAGGTAAGCAAAACCAGCGCCGCCAGGATTAACAGGAATGGGGCCTGCAAGGTGCTGATCCATGTGGTGAAGATCATGGCTAGCAATCCCAATATTCCCTTTGTTAACTTGCCACCGGCCATGAACGCTATGTTTATTGATAGTAATAGCATCATGACCGTACAATACAGGTATTTGAGCAGCAGCGCATAACCAAAGAAGAACGCTATGAAAACAAAAAGCAGTATTGGCAGGTTAAATAGTACGCAAAGGAACACGGCTGCCCTTTTTATGTGCCAGATGAAATCGTGTGGGAAGATAATCGCGTGAAATTTCCAGTTGATGTGGGAGACCGATTCAATGAATCCCAAGAATCCAAGCGACAGGATGATCAATACGCCGATATACATTATTGAGGGATTTTCGAGTTCATGTAGAAAACCCATATTTCTCAATAACAGAACCGCAAGGGCTATAAACAGGCCGATGGATAATACTGTCATTTGCAAAAACTCCGAAGAGAAGTAGTCATGTACCGCGCCCTTTATAGCCGGGCCAAATCCCGTTTTTTTCTCGGCTATTCTGTTGATCTTTTTGTCGGTATAAGCGTTTTTTATGTACATGACCGAAAACGACAGAAGCAGGGAGAGGAGAAACGCCGCCGGGATTGCCGGGGGATACTCTGTTATCAAAATGCCCATGAGTGTAAAGGGGCAAAAAAAGAGGGGAAACACCAGGTTGTTCGTGAGGGCCTTCTTAACGAAAAACCAGGCGCGGATCTGTTTGTTTCGTAATCTGCTTTTCGCGTATACCATTAACGATGGTATTGTTTGAAAGTGTCTGAAAGAAATCAGCAGTGAGACAAAGACAAAAAACGATAACACCACAATTTCTGACTGTATGTCCAGGTATCTTTTCATGTCGTTTCTCCCGATGTAAAACGCAACAAGGATCACAGCCAATCCGATAAAAACAACGGGGCGGCTTTTAATGAGATCTGCGGTTCTTTTTGCCGCGATTTTCAGCCAGAAAAATATAAAGACCATTATGGTAATTTTCTATAAATTCTTCCATAATGTCAAGGCAACAGGTATTTACATTTTTCCCTAAAAACATCCAGTACACTTTTTGTCATTGCTTTTTTACCCATTAATTCCCTGAAAATTATGCTTTTCTGTTTTCCCGAAGCCCTATGTTTTTCCATTTCGGTTTCTATTCTTTCAAGCCTTGCCTCAAATTCTTCATACACATTCTCAAATTCACCCAGATATTCTATCGCGTCTCCTGTATAGCCATTTTGTTCCTTTTGCACATTTTCTGCATCAATAAAATATTTATTATCGCATATTTTTGTTAAACGCTTCATTTAACCCTCTCCTTTTCAACTGATTCATTTCTCCAATTATTTGCTTCTTTAATTTTTTCTATAATAAATTGTTCTTTACTTTTATGATAATTTGGAGCACTGTTTTTATTGTTTTTCATTGAATTTATTTTTAAATTCTCATATTCTTTTGCCTTCTCAATATTATGATTCATATAATCCCTGAAATTTATTTTATTATTCCATTCATTTCCGTTATACTCTACCAAATGAATAATATGTGTTAAGATTCCATTGAGTTCACCTATTACAAACATTCTGGATTCTGGCCCATCATTTTTTTGGCAATACTTTAAACCGGTAACTTCCATTTTTTCCATTATGCTTTTTAGATTACCAAAATCTTTTATACCAACAACTAAATCTATAATTGGTTTGGCTTTTATTGTTTTTATTGAAGTACTTCCAATATGTTCTATATCGATAATTGAATCTCCGAATTTATTTTTAAGATATTCAATTGTTTCCTTCGCATTTTGTTCCCATTCTATTTGATGGTCATATAATTCAACGATAAAATTATTTAAGCCTATTTCCACGTTTTTCCTCCATAAATTTATATTATCATTGTTTCCATATTTTTGCAACAAATAGTAGTAATTTGGCGGCTGTCGCCCTTCCAAAATTCGCTGTTGACACATCCCCGGCTGAAATGGTAGAATTCCCACCTGACCACGAACTACTCCAGGGCGATTAACTCAGTGGGAGAGTGCTACCTTCACACGGTAGAAGTCACTAGTTCAAATCTAGTATCGCCCAGTAAGCGGCTTTTCTATAACTCGAAAATC
>JGI24698J34947_10002155_pt1 | contig 10554 bp, 10 predicted proteins | sample TergutMp193P3_FD_34947 | JGI IMG/M metagenome (IMG submission 34947) | reverse complement strand
TCCAAACGGACGGTTTTTTTTACTTACACGGGCAGTAGCGCAGTTGGTAGCGCGCTTGGTTCGGGACCAAGAGGTCGGCGGTTCGAATCCGCCTTGCCCGATTTAGGTATTATGACGACGTAATGTGTTTTGACTGCGGACGGAAGGGCAGAGGTTACCGCATTGCAGAAGGTAAAAAAGAGCGAAAGCGAGAAGCTGAACAGAAAGCCAATGGAATGCTTTCTGAAATCCGTTTTGAAGTGGAAATAGCCGACAGCCCATTCATTTCATACCTTGAAGGATTTTGGAAATCCGATTCGCCCTATGTGAAAGAATGTGCTTACCTTAGAAAAAGCCCTCTGTCTGCTTACTATGTGCGTCTAAATGCCGCTAATATCCGGCTTCATTTAAAGCCCTTCCACGGATTCAATAAATTAACCTTGCGTGAACTTAACGCAGGACTTATTAGAGACTGAATGACATGGATAGTAGATAAAAAACTGTCTGGGCGAAATATCAATCATTGTCTGAACACCATGCGTGTAGCTGTTCATTACGCTATTGATCGTGAAGAACTGAACAGGGACCCATTTAGAAATATCAAACCAGCAGACGATACTCCTAAAGAAAAAGGTATTCTTACGTTTGTTGAAAGAACAAAGTTGATAAACGCTACGCCGACCGATCCCCGTTCAAAACTCGCTGTTCTTCTTGGCCTGTTGTGCGGTATGAGGCGAGGAGAAGTCCGGGGCTTGCAATAGGGAGATATTGATAACGGACTTATCCGCCTTACCCATAACTTTGTATACTTTGACGGTCTGTGAAAAAACCTAAATGCGGAAAGGCAAGAACTGTGCCATATCCTGCTGTTGTTGAAAAGGCTTTTGAGGAAGTCTGCAAAATAACAATATGTCCTGCCCCGAACGCTTTTGTGTTTGAAAACATTGAACGCTCTGGACAACCTATGGGTGAAACCTTTTACCGTAATGCTATAAAACGCGAACTTGAAAGAATTGGCATATCTGCAAGCGAACAGAAGAAACGCAACCTGACCTTCCATAGTCTCCGCCATAGTTTTATCACCCTTGGCAGACTGGACGGAATATCTGACTTGGAGATACAGGCCATTGCCGGACATTCTGATTATAATATGATGAATCACTACAGCCATGCTGAAAAAGTGATTGACTTTAAGGCTATGCGTGATAAACTGGATATAGCGGTGGGGATGTAGGGGGAAATTCTACCATATTCGTATTCTCTGGTTTGGAGAAAATCGATCCTTAGCATCAACTTTAAAAGCTCTCAATTTTCCTTCTACTGTCGCTGTTATCAAGATCACATCTTGTGATAGTACATATTGTTTTATATAATCATAACAGTAGTTAAGGTGTAAAAATGGGAAACACGCAACAAACACGACAAGGATATGAATATCAGGATCTTATTGCGTTGGGAGAAATCTTAAATTTTTATGAGACGGCAATTACAGATAATACTAACAGGAATATACAGTATGTGGAAATCGATTCCCTTGATAAATCGCTTAATTCTTTGGACGATATTGTTGTAAAATATACAAATGGAGAAAAACTTCTCATTCAATCCAAGTATGCTGCCACAAGAAAGCGACAATTTGTAAATTGGAGATTTCTATTGGAGAAATCTTCCAATCTGGGAAAAAGCAATATTGAAAAATGGAAAATAGCGGTATGTCAGTTGTTGGATTCTAAATGCCAGTTTAAGGCATGTTTGCGCTCCAACAGAATAATCGATCCAGATTTTCTTGAACTAATAGAAGACAATAAAGTTCTGTGGAACAGAGTACCACCTCAACAAAAAAATGATTTACTTATGATTGATGCATGTGAACAGAATTGGATTAATTTCTTTGATAATTTTGAATTTCAAGTGGGTTTATCTGATTTAAAGAAATATGAAGAAGATTTGCGAATACGACTAGGAAGATTATTTAAGGATAATAATATACTGCCTATTCTGGCTGATTATGTAAAGAAAAAAGCTATGTCGGACTCAGATAAACAAATAAATGTCCTCGAAATAAAAGATTTTGCTGTTTCTCATTTCAAACCTTTAAATCAATGTTTTCCCATACCACCTGACTATCAAATACCAGACAAAAATTTTTATGAAGCATTTATTAAAAGAATAAATAATAAAGAGCATTATTTATTCTTGATAGGTGAACCAGGTATAGGTAAAAGTTCTTTCATAAGTAAAATAATATCTGACCTATATAATGATAGCAATAAGATTATTGTTAGGCATCATTATTTTATAAGTAAAACTGATGACGACTATTCAACTCGCTTCTGGAGCCAACGAGTATTTAGTGATTTAGCAAGACAATTGAATATTGAAGATAAAAGGATGGAAAAAATTCCAGCAACATTGGCAAATATAATTAATAACAACAAACATCCAATAATTATTATTGATGGACTGGATCACTTATTAAGGGAAAATAAAGAATACAAAGATCAATTAAATGAACTTATAAGGATATTAAAAACATATCCGAACGGTATAACAATTATTTTTGCAAGTCAGCCAACAGACAAGGATATATTGGATGCTTTTTCTAAGAGAGAGAAAATTAGCTTTCCCTTAATGGATAAAAACGCAATAGAGGCTTTTCTATTATTGCAAAACATAGAAATAAACAAACAGGACATTTTGAATTTGGTAGATACTTTAAAAAATAAAACACAGGGAAATCCAACTATTTTACGTTTATTCATAGAATCTATAAGAAATATCATGTATAAAAAACCTGTAAATCATTATGTAATTGAGGATATCCCGGCATATAATGGCAAAATAAACGATTTTTATTTTGATTTTTATAACAAATTATCACTAGCTACACAAACTGCATTACAAATAGTAGGGAGCTTTGATTTCTATATTTGGAATCATGATTGTCTTGATTTCTGCCTGACAAAACTAAATTTTTCAAAAACAGAAATTATTAAGTCTCTTAATGATATTAATTTGTTTTTTGAAACAACCGATAATATTCTAAGTGTCAGACATGAAAGTTTTATATTATTTTTAAAACATATATCACAAACAATAACAGACAAATATGATACGCTGGTACTTGGATGGCTTGAACAATTACATCCTGACGCATATTGGCGATTGTGTTATTTACCAATCTTAAAAATAAAGAACCATTCTTTTGATTTTGTTTCAATTACACGAGATTGGGTTGCTAATATGATGATCTATGGCTACGGAACATTGCCGATCATAAGAATATTATATGCAGCTGAAAAAGCTCTATTTGAAATGGGTAATTATTCCGAATTATTACGCATTAAGCATATTAATGTAAGGCTACAAAACAACACATACAACATACATGATATGCAAGATTTAGAATTTTTGTCATTCTCATTAATACCCAATAAAGATTTCCATTATGCTCTTATCAGAAATAAAATTGATATAGGGTATTCCTCACTAACAATAATTCACTCAATACAAAAAGATAGGCAATTTGATAAGATAGATATAGCAGAATCTCTGTGGCAGTCCGAAAAATACGAAATTGTTTATAAGCAAAAAAATGAAGAAGTACGAGTTGATATAGATATCAGAAATTTTCTACATATGGCTATTTTGCTTGATAAGCCACGTGTAGCAAGAAATGCTATTCTGAATAATCTTGTTGATTTTGTATCAGAATTAGCTTACAAATACAAGAAGGTTAAATTGATTAAAGAATTGTGGACAGAGATTAAGAAAGAACAGAATTATATGAATTTATTCAGTATTAGAGAAAACACCATATATCTTTTTAAATACGAGAAACTAAAATATCCTTATAATTGCATTGATATTGATTATATTATAGGAAATTCGCCGATGATGAAATATTGGCAATACCGGGAAACTACTCTGATTCCTGAAATTGATAAAGATCGCTTTGTAGCAACACTTTTGGAAAATTGGAAACGATTATACTCTAATGACAGATTAATAGATATAAATATTGACAAAAAATGGATAAATCAATCTTTTGTGGAATATTTTTTTTATTTTGTTTTATATAAAAAAGATATTGTTATATCAAAATTTCATAAAAACTTTCTTGTACTTAATGCTTTTCTAGTAAATCTTCATCAGTTCGCCTGTAACACAAAATACGTGAAAACATCGCAAGAATTCATTGATATATTCAACAACTGGTTAGTGGCAAATCATAGTATGTACAACAATAATAGTGAGATATTATATTCCATTATTCACCCAGTTGCGAGAATGATTTTCACTAATTATACGATTATTACTTATGGAAACTTTGAGTCTATATCCAAAGAAACTGTTTTGCAATGGGTGCAATTATTAAATATAGAAGATTTCTTCATAAATAAAAACCATAATAATTGTTTATCTATACCCGATGAAACCATCAATGACTACAAAAAAATATTTTATAAGAAAGAATTAGAAACAAAAATAGAAGAGATTATAGCATATTATCAAAAGCTTGCAAAATTGGAAATAAACACAACTGATTTTGAGCAAGCACGTATAGCATTAAAGAATGTTTATTTAAATGCATTGGGATATTGTTCTCATAAAGATTTATTTGTTTTTGAAGTTATAGATTCTATTAAGTATTGTTATAATACCAGTATTGGATTGGACAAAAACTGGGATATTAGAATATCAAAGATTGTTCATAACATAGAAAATTTTACGGATGGTGATGAAACCCACCATGCAAAATCAGAAATAATAGAATTATTATATCATATATCCATAGACAAGGCTATTTCCTATTATAACCATGTTTTTTTTGATAGATGGCTATCCCTTAATATTTATTCGGAGTTAGCAGATTTGGCTAAACAGGCTGGTTTTGAGAAATATTTTACAGGAACTGTCAACGAAGAAAATCAAAAGTCGGAATCTGAGAGAGATTATAATAAAATTAAAGAAAAGGAATTTAGTTTTTTATCTGCAACCCCACCAAAAAAATTTAATAAATTAGTTAAATATTTTGATACTAAAAAAAGCAGTTGGGATTATGACAAGCTATTTTCAAAATGGATAACTATATGGGAAAATACACCTAAAGCGAATGATTTACTGGAGATCATCGAAGCAAATATTAGCATAATTGAGCAATGGGGTATATCAGACAGTTTTAATAAATTAGCTTCTTTATTTCTGCAAAAAGAAGGAAAAACAAAGGCATACAAATATTTTGTTTTGGCGCATAAACATAATTACGGATGGGATAAGTATTATAGTCATAGTTCAAAAGAAAGACTAAAAGAAATAGCCGATATATATTCGACCGATTGGCAGAGATTTATAAAGGATTCTAATCAAAGTAAATGGCGAAATGAACAAAACCATATTTATCTTGGACAAAGTTTATTAGTATATTATCTATGCAATGTCGAACAATATGAGATTGCTGAGAGGATAACCGAGATTCTGTTATCTTCATTGGAAGAAGATACTGCCTTTTTTTATATGGAGGATCCATCATGGATGCAACAATGAAATCAATAGATATATTAAATATATTACTTATTAGATTAAAAGGTCCAGAAATACAGGTGAGGCTCGCGTTAATACATAATATTGCAGATTTATTGATTGATTATAAAGATGATCCATATATTAAAAAAAGATTTTTAGAATGGTTGAGATCGCAGAAACTGGAAACATTTGCTCTATTAGGTTTAGGAATAGTCTGTTTGGTGAATGGATATTATAAAGACTATTTTACGTATATTGATATTATGAATAACTTTTTTGCCAAATCAATATTATCTGAGATTTATTTGCAAGAAATATTTCCTAATAATCATATAGTAAATTATTTTGTTGGAGATTATAATTGTATAATCTTACCAAATGAAACGCTGGAAAATAGATTTTTTAAGCAACTCCCATTAGAAAGATTGGCAAAAGATATAGATAAGGATGTTATGCTTGGATTTTTCGATCACTGGAAACGTGAATTTAATTACCTTAGTAAATTACATCATCAAGAAGATATTCAATACTATAGGAATACCCCAAAAGAAGATATAATATTACAAATAGTGTTTATTAGTGCAGCTGCAATATTAAGAAGCATTCAATATGTTATTCGCAACGGCTTCTGTGATATATATGATATTCTAGCTTATATTCCATTAATTAACCCAATTACTTTAGAATTGTTACCATTAAAATCTTCATATATATCATCAGTTTTTCAAAAGAATTTTGTATCCGAAGACTATGTATCTATTATATCAAATGAGTTTATTCCTATATTTCATAGTTTCTTCATTAAGAATAATGATCATGTATTCACAAATCATATATTTGAAATGAATATATGTTATCAAGATTATGATTCAAAATTTGCAAAGTTATTTACGATTATGAATGATTTTGGATACCCTGGATTCTGCCAAAAACAGATATTTGATATTATGAAATTATCCGAAAATATTGTTGGAATATATGATATAAAAATAACCTGTGAGAAAGCGGAGTTCTGGAAAAATGATACCCTTATAGGGTATTGGCAATATGAAAATGCACCGTATAATTCAAATGAACATAATTATGACGGACCAGAAGGATACAAAAAACAGACAGCATTATTTATTGCAAGAAATTTATTTATTGATCTAAAATCTAAATATAAAATAATTTATATACGCAACTCTACAAAATGGAAAAATAATCATATGGAATGGCTGGTAGGAGAAACTGATGAAGAAACAATAGTCTTATAACAGTGTTTTAAAAATAATCAATACAGCCCTGCTGCTTGGCTCCGAAGGTATAACCTTGCCATGTCTAAATGTTTCCCTTACCATTTTCATTATCCCTTAATTTTAGATATTCCCTATACTGGCCATTGCCACAGCTAGCCCTCTTCTCCTCGTCTTTTTTAATATTCTCTTCTAAAAAAGGAGATTTGTCTGCAAACGCATCAAAATTACCGTACTCCACGTATACAGAAGTAAATATGCGATTAAACCCTTGGCTTGCCATTGCATGATAAAGAAGATCAGGGCTGTCCCCATGAACTACACTCCAAGTTACCATTGCAAGACGGGCTGTGTCTGCTTTACTCAATCCCCAAAGCTGTCTAAGCCCTTCGTTAATAATACGGCTATCATTCTTTTCTAAAAACAAATATATCTCTTTTGTAAAATCCTCTTCGTATTGTCTCTCTGCTTCCAAAATAAAACCTGCAACTTGATTTACAATTGCCATTTGTTCTGAATTTAAACTTGAAATAATCTGCTTATTTCCTTCAACTGTCTAACCTATAACGTTCAACATTTCTGCAAGTTGTTCCGTTTTATGCAACTCTACTGGATTGGTAACCATTGGCTTGTTTCTATCCTTCATCGCCTGAGACGCATCCAACTTTTCTTTGCTATTGTTGTAATCCATATCTACCCCCTTAACTCCACTATACCTTTACCTATGTCATTCAAGATTTCTTAAAACAATGACGGGATTAGGGCGCGACCCAAGGGAAACCGTCAACCTGTTATAAACCGCTCAATTATAAATCAAACGGTCGATAACGCTATAGCAAAACATATGATGAGCTGGTTATAAGGTATCATGACTTTTCTATAAGTCAAATTTTGGCTGAGGCTCAGATGGTTTTTTTGAAAAATTTGCATATAAAAAACTCTACATTTTGAGACATCTGGACAAAATGCTAACGTTTAAATAGGAATTTGTTGAAATAAATCATTCACCTATCAAGTAAGTTTCGTTGTAATAATCATCCAATGACTTGCCTTCATATTCCCAATAGCGTAGAGGCAAGATTTTATAATTTATCCCCAACAATTCCTTGGTTAACCTAGTAAGTGGGTATTCTATATCATTATATTTTACCTTATTATTTTCTACCACCACCGCTTCTACTGGGCTGTCTCCTTTTGCCAAAATTATTTTGCTACCTATTTTTATTCCCATTTCAAGAAAGTTGAAAGCTGGACGCTTTTTGATATAATCACTGTTTGATTTTTTATCTTCATCGGTGATTTTTTCATTTATTTTTTCACTGATACTTGAGGTCGCCTCTTTAATTTGAAGATGTCTCAATAAAGGTTTGACTCTGTCAGGGTCAATTTTGAAAAACTCTCTGTTTTTATTGGGTCTGTAATCTGCAAAAGTATTATGTATTATCTTTTCTACTTCTTTGTAGTCCTCTACTTCAGCGGCAAACTCACATTCAAAAGGTAACGGGACATTAGTCTTATAAAGCTCGTTAATACGATCTTCCAGCTCATCTCTTCCAGTTATTCCGATCTTAAAAAACCCAGGCATTGCTTCATTTCTCAGAATGTAAACATATCCAACTTCACCCATTTCTACACCTCCACCGCACCGCAAAACTTAACAAACAGGTCCGGGGCAATTTGCCCCGGAAACAATTATTCTTTGAATGAATCGATGACGAACCTTACAGTACCGATACTTGATACTTCCGCCCTGTAAAGAATAGTTGAAAGAAGAAGTATCATAGGCAACTGACCGTAATATTCCATTAGTGTAATACCACTTGATTCAAGACTTGAAACATGGTATTGGCCAGTCATGGCACCTCTTTCCATTGTAACTTGCGACTCAAAAAATAATGTCTTGCCTCTATTTGCGGAATTCCTTGTTTGACCTACCGCCTCGGTGAGAGACATTTTTTTATATTCTTGTTCTTCTGGCGAATACCTTGGTGTAGCTCTTCTCTCCGCTTCTGCTTTCTCGGTATCGTTAAGTTCTCTGGTAAATTGTCCAGTAACTTCAAATTTATCGACAAACATACCTTTATGAGTATAACTGCTAGTTCTACTGAGTCCCCTATACCAAATTGTAACAATACTAAACGATTCAGGCTGTCGTTGAATATTATTTCCAACTGGCTGAGATGTTACACTATCAAAAGAAAATACAGAATAAGATATCCATTTTGCTAAATCGCTTGCGTTTCGAAATCTTCCCTCTTTTTCAAGAGTTCGAATTCTTTCCAATGGGATTACAGAAAACCTATTTGTTGTGCTAGTATTTATTTTGTCTAAAACAACCAAATTTTTTGTGAAAAAGTACCCATCAAAGTTACCTCTTGATTCAACAATACCAAAGGCTTCATCCAAAGAAATTTCAGTATATTCATCATAGTTTGGAGTATATCCCCTATAAAGAGAATTATATCCGTCTATACTAGTATCCCCAAAAGACATTGCATTATTCCATGCCTTGTTTACTTTCCCACCGCCAGTTGAAGCACATCCGCCCATTGCCAAAACCAAACAAACAATGCTTATAAATCTTTTCATTTTCCACACTCCTTCTTCACTTACGGACCCTAAGGCTGTTATTCTTCAGGGCAACGCCCCTCTCTGTTGCATTACTTTCACTCTGGGAAGCAAGCCCCTCCCTCTGGGCTTTCAACAGATTTTTAGCCGTCTCTAGTAATCTGTCCTTGTTTTCTTCCGAAAACTGGGAGAATATACCATCAATCTGGTCTAACTTGTTGACTTCGCCTTCTGTTTCCATAATGCTTTATACATCATTTTACCGATGATTAAAGTATCATGTCAAGCCCGGTTTATTGAAACTGCAATATTTCTTTGGTATATTGAAACTGGAAGGAACTATGGAAAAGCCCATAAATGAACGGTTATTAGCCGTAAGAACTGCCCTTAAACTCTCCCAAAGGGATTTCTCCAAGGGTATCTTCTTAAAGCAAAGTTCTTATGCCCGGATTGAACAGGGCAAAATAACAGTGAACGACCGTATCATTGAGTTAACCTGCTCAAAATATAATGTTAATAAAAACTACCTCAAAGACGGAAAAGGCAAGATGTTCTCTGGTAGCCCTCCCGATGTCAAACTGGAACAATTAAACCAGATTTTTAACGAGCTTAACGGGCCTCTCCAAGACTGCCTCATAAACCAAGCCAAAGAACTGCTGAAGGTACAACAAAAACAGACCCCTTAAAAAAACCTCTGCACAAAAGAACTGTCCCTTGCCTAACCGCCAAACCCCGTTCTATGCTAGAAGGGAATAGGAATATTCATTATCTTTCTTCTTACTTCTTTGTCCACTTGCCTGCACAAGATATTGAAAATACTCAATAGCGTTTTTATAAAAATCATTTTTCAAAAAAAGTGATATTTTTTCCCAAAAACCAGAGCTTTACATTCTGATATAACCTGAGCTATACTAATACACAGGGGAATTGGATAGGTTAGTCTGTCAAAAGAGTTAATCCAGTTCCAAAAACACTATATGAAGCAGTGTGATATGCCTTGGGGTAAGAAGTGCCCAGCTTCGGGACCAAGAGGTCGGCGGTTCGAATCCGCCTTGCCCGATAATAGAAATTATGTTTAAGAAATATGCGTTTTACTTAATCCGCTGGCAGTTGAGTACGCCGATTTTAGCGATTGTTTTAATTTCACTTGCCGGTATGCCGACCATTTTGGCGACAGTTATCGCTAACCTGATCGGCGGATTAATTTTCTTTTGGGTAGATAGATTCATTTTCCGCTCACTTTCAA
>JGI24698J34947_10002154_pt1 | contig 10554 bp, 9 predicted proteins | sample TergutMp193P3_FD_34947 | JGI IMG/M metagenome (IMG submission 34947) | reverse complement strand
CGTGCGAGCGCGTGGATTGAAACCCGACGTGAACGGTCGCTGTCCGATTTGCGGAGGCGTCGCGCTCCGTGCGAGCGCGTGGATTGAAACGGTTAAAGACGGCATAACGCCCCCGGTCGCGCCGTCGCGCTCCGTGCGAGCGCGTGGATTGAAACCCTAGAGAGCCTACTACACCACCAACTTTACCAGCGTCGCGCTCCGTGCGAGCGCGTGGATTGAAACGGGATCAACAGAATCATCATCGCCTGAATAACCGTGTCGCGCTCCGTGCGAGCGCGTGGATTGAAACCTGTAAGCGCGTAGTTGAGGGCCGCCGAGAAAATGGTCGCGCTCCGTGCGAGCGCGTGGATTGAAACTGCCGGACAGCGAGCTTGATACGGATCTCATTATGAGTCGCGCTCCGTGCGAGCGCGTGGATTGAAACCTGTAAGCGCGTAGTTGAGGGCCGCCGAGAAAATGGTCGCGCTCCGTGCGAGCGCGTGGATTGAAACATTACAACTACTATATGTTTCATAGTAATAGCATGTCGCGCTCCGTGCGAGCGCGTGGATTGAAACTACAGAAAATTACAATACAACTATGCAGACGATGAGTCGCGCTCCGTGCGAGCGCGTGGATTGAAACGATATGGCAACAATGGGAGTAGGCAATGAGGCGGAGGTCGCGCTCCGTGCGAGCGCGTGGATTGAAACCTGATAGCATACCTAAAGAGGGCACTGTAGTAAAGTCGCGCTCCGTGCGAGCGCGTGGATTGAAACCCTTTTGCTGGACGATATATGGGGAAAAGGATACGTCGCGCTCCGTGCGAGCGCGTGGATTGAAACCTCTGCGTCCTGTAAACGCGCCTCTTCTTCCTCGTGTCGCGCTCCGTGCGAGCGCGTGGATTGAAACTCATATGTCGCCGTCTTTTCCACGATCGTCTGTTAGTCGCGCTCCGTGCGAGCGCGTGGATTGAAACATGAAATCAACCCAAAAGGCGTTTATTACGTAACGTCGCGCTCCGTGCGAGCGCGTGGATTGAAACTCAGCGGAGAGTTTACGGCGGTCGAAGTTAACGGAGTCGCGCTCCGTGCGAGCGCGTGGATTGAAACCCGAATACATTAAAAACCGCTCCTATGCCCGTTTGGTCGCGCTCCGTGCGAGCGCGTGGATTGAAACGGCGTTACATCGTCAAAAAAATTCATTTTTCACCTGTCGCGCTCCGTGCGAGCGCGTGGATTGAAACAGCAAGTCAATATACCCGTTATTATGGAGCTTGTGTCGCGCTCCGTGCGAGCGCGTGGATTGAAACTCCTTAATGCAGGATCGTTTCTGAAAAGCAAGGGTCGCGCTCCGTGCGAGCGCGTGGATTGAAACCGTTTATAATGCTGAAAAATATACGGAGAGCATATGTCGCGCTCCGTGCGAGCGCGTGGATTGAAACATTGAATTTCATAGTTTTACCCCCCTTGGGTTAAGTCGCGCTCCGTGCGAGCGCGTGGATTGAAACGGCTTGTGAAGGCTCTCCAAGACCATATCTCTGTATGTCGCGCTCCGTGCGAGCGCGTGGATTGAAACCCGTATAAAGTAAAGACTGTGTTATTGGTAAACGTCGCGCTCCGTGCGAGCGCGTGGATTGAAACAGGAGATGATGATGCCGTTGATCCTGAATTTGATGTCGCGCTCCGTGCGAGCGCGTGGATTGAAACTTGCTAACTCCAAAAAGGACACAATCCATGCACCCGTCGCGCTCCGTGCGAGCGCGTGGATTGAAACTCGTCACGAATAAATTCGTTCCAAAATTTGTTATGTCGCGCTCCGTGCGAGCGCGTGGATTGAAACGCGTAACATTTGCGCTTTCGCGATATCTGTTTTAGTCGCGCTCCGTGCGAGCGCGTGGATTGAAACCGCGTCTATCTGTTGCAATATTGGCGCCGTTAGAGGTCGCGCTCCGTGCGAGCGCGTGGATTGAAACATCAATGATCTGTATTGTCTTGCAGCTGTCGCGTGTCGCGCTCCGTGCGAGCGCGTGGATTGAAACTTCAAGTTATAATATTTACACCCGTAGCAGGGCATGTCGCGCTCCGTGCGAGCGCGTGGATTGAAACATCGATGAAATATGGGGAAAAGGATACTCAACCATTGGTCGCGCTCCGTGCGAGCGCGTGGATTGAAACCTCTACTTGCGCGTAACGTGTTTCGGCGAGCTCTAAGTCGCGCTCCGTGCGAGCGCGTGGATTGAAACTGCAGTAATGGAACGCGAGGACATGGCAGTAAGCGTCGCGCTCCGTGCGAGCGCGTGGATTGAAACTTTAAGCGGAATATATCCGCTGACGATTGTTTTTCTGTCGCGCTCCGTGCGAGCGCGTGGATTGAAACCCATAGTGTAGTTACGTCTTGGCTCCACTACTGCGAGTCGCGCTCCGTGCGAGCGCGTGGATTGAAACATTTGCATATACCTCCTCACAGAAAACAGGAATCAAGTCGCGCTCCGTGCGAGCGCGTGGATTGAAACGAGCAACGAGTGAACCGCGCTCCCGAAAAGCGCATAGGTCGCGCTCCGTGCGAGCGCGTGGATTGAAACTTGATCTTTCGTGTTATCAAATACACACATTGTTAGTCGCGCTCCGTGCGAGCGCGTGGATTGAAACGATGTATCGAAGGTATATACGCTTAAGTACCCGAGTCGCGCTCCGTGCGAGCGCGTGGATTGAAACCTCGGGCGCGGTTTCCTCTTCCTGCGGCGTTAGGTCGCGCTCCGTGCGAGCGCGTGGATTGAAACCTGGCCGTTGAGATGGAGGCCCTTATGAATCGCGGCGTCGCGCTCCGTGCGAGCGCGTGGATTGAAACCATTTCATAAAACAGACGTATGGTGTCAATTAAGATGTCGCGCTCCGTGCGAGCGCGTGGATTGAAACCGCCGAGGACGCGGTACGGCGTGAATTAGGGGCTGTCGCGCTCCGTGCGAGCGCGTGGATTGAAACCACGGCGACCTCTGTAAGCTCGCCCTCCTCATCAAGTCGCGCTCCGTGCGAGCGCGTGGATTGAAACTAGTGGCAATGGTCGTGATCGTTTTGACGCTATCAAGTCGCGCTCCGTGCGAGCGCGTGGATTGAAACGTTTAATGTCAGCGATCTTCGTATGCTTGTACAGGTCGCGCTCCGTGCGAGCGCGTGGATTGAAACCCTCAATCTGGAGGTAATAACCCTCTTAGTCCTCAGGTCGCGCTCCGTGCGAGCGCGTGGATTGAAACCTTTTGACTTTGGGGCTTGCGCAAAAATTAAATGTGTCGCGCTCCGTGCGAGCGCGTGGATTGAAACAACTAGCAAGAAAAAAGATGACAAAAAATTAATACGTCGCGCTCCGTGCGAGCGCGTGGATTGAAACTTGAAAATATCGTATTAATTATTTTATTTTTAAAGTCGCGCTCCGTGCGAGCGCGTGGATTGAAACAAAGAGCGTTTATAATCATTTATAGGCAATTATAAGTCGCGCTCCGTGCGAGCGCGTGGATTGAAACATAACAAGGCACCATAAATATCCTCTCACCGCTCCGAGTCGCGCTCCGTGCGAGCGCGTGGATTGAAACTCTATCTTTCTGTTCTAGTGCGGTACGTCCTTGCCGTCGCGCTCCGTGCGAGCGCGTGGATTGAAACCGGTATGCGCCTTTTATCTTATGAGGAGTGGCTAGTCGCGCTCCGTGCGAGCGCGTGGATTGAAACCGATTAGGAGCTATGAGACGGCTGTGAAAAAACGTCGCGCTCCGTGCGAGCGCGTGGATTGAAACTTTTAAATCCTTTTGATAGAAATAACGCATAACGGCGTCGCGCTCCGTGCGAGCGCGTGGATTGAAACACAACACATAATCAAAATTGAATTGACTCCGGCGAGGTCGCGCTCCGTGCGAGCGCGTGGATTGAAACTGCACAGTCAGGAATAAAGGATACTATAATTGATGTCGCGCTCCGTGCGAGCGCGTGGATTGAAACTCTATAACGCAATGCGTAATCTTTTCCTATACCTTGTCGCGCTCCGTGCGAGCGCGTGGATTGAAACGCCGAAAGCACGTCAGGAGAACCCGCGCAGGCCGTGTCGCGCTCCGTGCGAGCGCGTGGATTGAAACTTCCTCAATTTAAACGTGGGAGACGTAGGCCATTCGTCGCGCTCCGTGCGAGCGCGTGGATTGAAACGGCTGATTCTACTTGCCATGTACTCCTCAAACGTGTCGCGCTCCGTGCGAGCGCGTGGATTGAAACACAGGGGAATACGGCAAAGACACAGCCCGTCCACGTCGCGCTCCGTGCGAGCGCGTGGATTGAAACAAAAACGGAAAGCTGGGAAGTTCCGGGAATGAATTAGTCGCGCTCCGTGCGAGCGCGTGGATTGAAACAAAAACGGAAAGCTGGGAAGTTCCGGGAATGAATTAGTCGCGCTCCGTGCGAGCGCGTGGATTGAAACACAGCGGGTATTGGATTTGTTGTGTCTCCTATTGGTCGCGCTCCGTGCGAGCGCGTGGATTGAAACAGGGCACTTATGAACGACAAACCATTCAAAAATGAGTCGCGCTCCGTGCGAGCGCGTGGATTGAAACAACAGATAGACGCGAAACTATTTGTTACGTTTGTGTCGCGCTCCGTGCGAGCGCGTGGATTGAAACTCACGTTTTCATTAACGCTGTCTTGACACTCCCTTCGTCGCGCTCCGTGCGAGCGCGTGGATTGAAACACACCAAGAAACATAGGCTTCCCATATTTTATCTAGTCGCGCTCCGTGCGAGCGCGTGGATTGAAACACTAATGGCACAGCCGAAAAACGGCGGCGAAAATGTCGCGCTCCGTGCGAGCGCGTGGATTGAAACGATTGTTAAAATATGCTGACCGTTCAAAACCTTGACGTCGCGCTCCGTGCGAGCGCGTGGATTGAAACAATATACATGATTTTTCCTTCCGACCTCATTATGCGTCGCGCTCCGTGCGAGCGCGTGGATTGAAACGGCACCGGTGAGCGAACTGCCGCCGCCCGAGGCGGTCGCGCTCCGTGCGAGCGCGTGGATTGAAACACGTCTACAGCGAAGGGAACGTCCATACAAGCGAGTCGCGCTCCGTGCGAGCGCGTGGATTGAAACTACATTGCGGTCGTCCGGCATTTTACCCGAATTTAAGTCGCGCTCCGTGCGAGCGCGTGGATTGAAACCGGCACTGACATATCTCAAGCCCGTTATTTGGCTGGTCGCGCTCCGTGCGAGCGCGTGGATTGAAACACATTATACTTATAACTAACTGATTTTGTTATTGACGTCGCGCTCCGTGCGAGCGCGTGGATTGAAACAAACTTCCTCAGCCCCTTTGGATCCCAACTGCTAGTCGCGCTCCGTGCGAGCGCGTGGATTGAAACCTTGTTATAGGTGTGTTATGTGCAAAAAAGATAGGTCGCGCTCCGTGCGAGCGCGTGGATTGAAACTTGTTATATATAAGGTGGATTGACACCAACGGTGTGTCGCGCTCCGTGCGAGCGCGTGGATTGAAACTACTCCGTCCTGAAGCATTTGATCACGAAAATATGTCGCGCTCCGTGCGAGCGCGTGGATTGAAACACAAAACACAAGCGACACGGTATGTAAAGTCATAGGTCGCGCTCCGTGCGAGCGCGTGGATTGAAACTTAAGGAAGCGGAATAATTTTGAGGGGAAGCGGTGGTCGCGCTCCGTGCGAGCGCGTGGATTGAAACATACATTCCAGGCTGATCAAGTAGAAGGCGAAGGCGTCGCGCTCCGTGCGAGCGCGTGGATTGAAACACGGCGCATAAGAGAGGATGAGCTTGGCAATCCTGTCGCGCTCCGTGCGAGCGCGTGGATTGAAACGCGGCTTGCAAAAGATACTCCGCGACAAAGCGGGTGTCGCGCTCCGTGCGAGCGCGTGGATTGAAACTCGAAAGAGAACTGGAAACAATTGACGGCGACGCCCGTCGCGCTCCGTGCGAGCGCGTGGATTGAAACATTATATACAAGTGTCCATGAGGATAATCTTTTACGTCGCGCTCCGTGCGAGCGCGTGGATTGAAACAGGTTCGGCGTTGGCCTTAAAGACAAGGGCGAACAGGTCGCGCTCCGTGCGAGCGCGTGGATTGAAACGCGTTAGCGAAACTCCGATGCAACTCGTTAGAGTGTCGCGCTCCGTGCGAGCGCGTGGATTGAAACTTGCATGGGGGTTATAGCCGTATGTATGAGGAAGTCGCGCTCCGTGCGAGCGCGTGGATTGAAACCAAGTCTGCAACGTGTCTTTGAACTGCGTTGTCTTCGTCGCGCTCCGTGCGAGCGCGTGGATTGAAACACTTACAAAGTGCAAGAACACGGAATAATAATGGCGTCGCGCTCCGTGCGAGCGCGTGGATTGAAACAAAAAAATCAAAAAAAAAGATTCAACCAAAAACTGTCGCGCTCCGTGCGAGCGCGTGGATTGAAACAAAGTATCTTTAATATTATTATCAATCAATTTACCGTCGCGCTCCGTGCGAGCGCGTGGATTGAAACATAAAATTTTTAGTTCCAATAGAAGTCATTTGTTGGTCGCGCTCCGTGCGAGCGCGTGGATTGAAACTTTGCTAAAGAACAAATGTTATATATTTTTAATAAGTCGCGCTCCGTGCGAGCGCGTGGATTGAAACTCTCTGATATACAAGAAAATATTTTTAAGATGAGAGGTCGCGCTCCGTGCGAGCGCGTGGATTGAAACATATAACCTTTCATACTCTTCCGGATATGTGTTTGTCGCGCTCCGTGCGAGCGCGTGGATTGAAACATACGAAAATTGACTTATCATCCAACAAGTACGAGTCGCGCTCCGTGCGAGCGCGTGGATTGAAACCGGTCAAAACCGCTTATAAACGCCTGTTAAAAGAGTCGCGCTCCGTGCGAGCGCGTGGATTGAAACAGATGGCCTCAGTCGGATAGATGTCCGCATGGGGTCGCGCTCCGTGCGAGCGCGTGGATTGAAACATTTCACGTTTGAGGAGTACATGGCAAGTAAAAGTCGCGCTCCGTGCGAGCGCGTGGATTGAAACTTTTGCCCCTACAGAATACTTGACGATCAATGGGAGTCGCGCTCCGTGCGAGCGCGTGGATTGAAACAAAGCGAAAGCGGCTGTCACAGACGCTCCGCAGCGTCGCGCTCCGTGCGAGCGCGTGGATTGAAACTATAGGTATATACCCAGATGGATCCGTAATATAAGTCGCGCTCCGTGCGAGCGCGTGGATTGAAACCCAACATCGATTAAGTATATCCTCATTAGTCCATGTCGCGCTCCGTGCGAGCGCGTGGATTGAAACATCGGCAGCATCTGCTTCGCCGTCCAATTGCGCAAGTCGCGCTCCGTGCGAGCGCGTGGATTGAAACGTTTTTTGACGATGAAACAGTGTCAATCGGTTTGCGTCGCGCTCCGTGCGAGCGCGTGGATTGAAACCCCTCCTGTTGCGGGAATTACTAAATTATTATGCCGTCGCGCTCCGTGCGAGCGCGTGGATTGAAACAGGTGCTGACATAGCTCAAGCCCGTTATTTGGCGTCGCGCTCCGTGCGAGCGCGTGGATTGAAACAATCCGTAGTTGATGAGCAGCGGCGAAGAGGGATTGTCGCGCTCCGTGCGAGCGCGTGGATTGAAACAATCCGTAGTTGATGAGCAGCGGCGAAGAGGGATTGTCGCGCTCCGTGCGAGCGCGTGGATTGAAACGATTATGCAAACATCTCCGTAAACAGGGGACTAAGTCGCGCTCCGTGCGAGCGCGTGGATTGAAACCTGAGAATTTCGGCGATGCCTTTGTCCTGCCGCTTGTCGCGCTCCGTGCGAGCGCGTGGATTGAAACAACTTATCTCCTGTCTATGCCCGCAATAGAAAGGTCGCGCTCCGTGCGAGCGCGTGGATTGAAACGGTAGCAAAAGGAATTGTGGATACCGTAAAGGCGTGTCGCGCTCCGTGCGAGCGCGTGGATTGAAACGCCTACTGATGAACGTTTGGATCGTCCCGAATATGTCGCGCTCCGTGCGAGCGCGTGGATTGAAACAGGAAATATGTCAGGAGTTATTCAGTCTGCTAAGGGTCGCGCTCCGTGCGAGCGCGTGGATTGAAACATGGAAGAATCGGAATATGACAAATGGCGGCTTGTCGCGCTCCGTGCGAGCGCGTGGATTGAAACTTATTTACGGTATGCGGAACATCTTACAGAGGAAGTCGCGCTCCGTGCGAGCGCGTGGATTGAAACCGAAGTCTGCAATACCTCAGATATAATAACAGGCGTCGCGCTCCGTGCGAGCGCGTGGATTGAAACACATATGTTTATCCTACTTTTGTTGTAAGTCTATATGTCGCGCTCCGTGCGAGCGCGTGGATTGAAACAGATGATAGTGGGAAAAAAGCCTCCGGCCTTATGGCGTCGCGCTCCGTGCGAGCGCGTGGATTGAAACTTGCCGCTTTACTTTCAAGAAAAAATCAATCTCGGGTCGCGCTCCGTGCGAGCGCGTGGATTGAAACATGTCAAGCATGACAAGCCTGTTTGCGTCGCTAAGTCGCGCTCCGTGCGAGCGCGTGGATTGAAACAAGGCGAAGGAAGAAATAACTGCCGCGGCAACACGTCGCGCTCCGTGCGAGCGCGTGGATTGAAACATTACAATGGTTGCGGGCGCAATAGCAAAGTTAGGTCGCGCTCCGTGCGAGCGCGTGGATTGAAACCTATTCGGATTGTCAACCCTTGCGGAAAACAGGTTGTCGCGCTCCGTGCGAGCGCGTGGATTGAAACAGGGTCATGGTAATTTGAATACTGGAGAAAAGTGGGTCGCGCTCCGTGCGAGCGCGTGGATTGAAACAAAAGAAGTTGAAAGCGTATATCAAGGAGTTGCTGTCGCGCTCCGTGCGAGCGCGTGGATTGAAACTACGACGCAATGGGAAAAGGCGCTCAAACAATGCAGGTCGCGCTCCGTGCGAGCGCGTGGATTGAAACTTATCGCGTCCCTGCCGACGCCGCCACTTTTAAGTCGCGCTCCGTGCGAGCGCGTGGATTGAAACAGGCGCAAATTGCTTCCTCCCCCAACTCCGCTATAGGTCGCGCTCCGTGCGAGCGCGTGGATTGAAACAATATATCTGTTGTATAAATCATGGTACTGCGAATGTCGCGCTCCGTGCGAGCGCGTGGATTGAAACATTTAATGAAATAGAATCATACCACTTGCCCCTGAGTCGCGCTCCGTGCGAGCGCGTGGATTGAAACAAACTGCGGCTTTGTCTCTTGGCGGCCACGGTGATGTCGCGCTCCGTGCGAGCGCGTGGATTGAAACGGCGTATACTGGTGGACTGTCAAAGACGCCCTGCGCGTCGCGCTCCGTGCGAGCGCGTGGATTGAAACTTTATTAAAATCAATCTTTGTTTTGCACGAACAAGTCGCGCTCCGTGCGAGCGCGTGGATTGAAACGTGAAACCAGCGGCCTCTTTTGTCTTTGCGCTTGGTCGCGCTCCGTGCGAGCGCGTGGATTGAAACCAAAAATCCGCATGAGCAAAAAAGAGCGCATACGTCGCGCTCCGTGCGAGCGCGTGGATTGAAACTTATAACCCAAGTCGATAAAAAGGCCTGAGACATGTCGCGCTCCGTGCGAGCGCGTGGATTGAAACCAAAATGAAAGCCGCCGATTTTACGCGAGTTGTTAGGTCGCGCTCCGTGCGAGCGCGTGGATTGAAACTGTTTATAAATCAAAAACGCTTGCATATAGAACACGTCGCGCTCCGTGCGAGCGCGTGGATTGAAACGTTAAGCACCGATAACGCCTCGCGCCTTGTTTCGGTCGCGCTCCGTGCGAGCGCGTGGATTGAAACGATATTCACATAACAGGGCTTTCCATGATTGCCCCGTCGCGCTCCGTGCGAGCGCGTGGATTGAAACTTGAATTACTGATCAAGCGCATCATCGTCAAAATGTCGCGCTCCGTGCGGCGCGTGGATCGAAACTTAACCCCTTCGCGTCCTGACTCCCGATTTAGATGTTGCACCCTCACGCGGATGCATGGGCTCAACAATGGCAAAAATTGAACTTGACTATAATATGCTAATTCAATTTTTACTTATGGAACTTCCTCATATTCCTTGTATTGTTTGTATAAGTGTTGTATAATTATATCTAACAGTGTTAGGGGGAATGAGTGCCTATAATAACAAAAACCATTGGCGACTTAATAGATTATCGTTTTTTTGTTCCTTCTTATCAACGTGGATATCGTTGGACGGAGTATGAAGTTGTCGCCCTTCTTGATGACATAGACGAATTTTCGGCTGAAGGCGGTAAACAGTACTGCATCCAGCCGCTCATTGTAAAACGTCGTAACGATGGTTCATTTGAAGTGGTTGACGGGCAGCAACGGCTTACCACAATATACATTTTTATGAAAATAGCAGAAGAAAAAACGGAGTATATGACATTTAATCTAGAGTATGAAACACGGAAAAATAGCCAAACTTTTCTGTCCGAACTTGTGCCAAGAGGCGAGATAAATAGCGACAACATAGATTACTTTCACATTACAACTGCGAGGGAAGTTAT
>JGI24698J34947_10002153_pt1 | contig 10554 bp, 7 predicted proteins | sample TergutMp193P3_FD_34947 | JGI IMG/M metagenome (IMG submission 34947) | reverse complement strand
GAATAAGTTGTCATTTTAAAAGAAAGCGGTTTTTTTATAAAGTCTGAAATAACTCTGTTGTAGATACCTGTATGCAGGGGCAGGGCAGAGGAAGGCGAGAGTTTTTCGGCGGCGGAATATGTTTCATTTTTTCCAAGATCGGCGGCGAAAAACTCAACCCTGCCTGAATCGCTTGGCTCAATTGTACAATAGGCGTACATATCAACAGTTGCGTTTAACACAAAGCCGCCGAAACGGTTGTAGTAAGTTGCGATGTCTGTCCCGCCGCCTGCAAGACCCAGGCGAAGGGGAGCTTTTGAACGAATTATCATCTGAACTCCATGTCAATATGGTTTTTGCTGTTAATCTTTATCATGTTGATACCTATCAGCCCGAATCCAATTATTTTCATCAAAAATATTGTCGTGAACATAATAGGTATTTTGCGAATTAAGAACAAGTTCATTTTCATTCTTGTTTTGCACTCTTTGAACCAAAATTAAAAGCGGAGCATTTTTGCGCTCGGCGGAAATTGCGTTTCCAGTAAAAGGATTTATCGGATTATCAATAATTCCGTTAACAGCCATACTAACAACATCGGCATTTGACATAAAAGCCATATCTGTTTTCATATTACCGTTAGTATTGAAATCTTTTAAAAACAAAATCGGATTGAATTGTTCAACATGGAATGGCAAAGAGGTTTTGAATAAATAGGAAAAATCAAGCCCTGCATGGTCAGAGACAAGAATAATACGTGTATTGTCATATACATCATTACTTTTTAAAAAAGAAAAAAAATCAGAGAGTCTATTTATAGCCGCTGCATTAGCATGATAGAATACTTCCCTGCTGAAACGGCTATTGCCATAATCGGTCATTGTAAGCTGCGGTTCATACAGGGGAGCCTGTAAAAATAAACTTTCATGAGCTGTATTATTTGTTAATATTATTGCGGAGTTCACATTAGAATCATTTATTTCTGTTAAATTCGGTAAAAAATCCAGCACAGAATAACCATTCAGGAATGTCCGCATTCTGTAACCGGAAAGCGGAGCGCACCACTGACCGTGGTTATAAATTGCCTTTCTAAAGGCAAGTGGTATTTCACGAAATATTGCGTAGTATAAAAGGTTGCGTTTTAACACTTCACTCTGAAGCGGTAAGATAATATTATTTCGTTTTAACCATAGGTCTGTATATACGCCGTCAGTAATGTAACTTGTAATATTATTTTCACTTTCATAAATACGCAAATCGGGAATCCAATTATCATCCGCATATGGGGGATCGGTTATGGTAACGAAAAATCCGTATTCGGAAAGAAGTCTCGGCATTAGGAGTAATGCTTCGTTATTTTTTTTCGTAAGAGATGTGTCAGGACGGCTGTTTAATCCTTCAGGAGTATATTCATAACCGCCAAATATGGGCGGTGCGCCGCCCTTAGTCCAGCCGTTAAATGTTACCGTGTTAGGATAATATACAAATCCGTCAAAATTTTGATACAGGACAGGATTTTCTTCAAAAATAAAAGGCATGAAAATGCTATGAGCCATATCAAGCATAATTACGATAACATTTTTTCCTGTCTTTGAAAGGGTAAAAATAGGTTCGATTGTCTCATCGTTTTTTTGTTCATGTATGTAATATTCGGAAAGTTTGTTATACTCATTGTTGATACTGAAAATATTTCTCAGGGAAAACGGAAGGAAAGCGAGAAGCAGAATAATATTAAAAAATGAGAATATTTTTTTGTTTTTTCGCGTATAGAAAAAAATAGCCAGACAAAATATCAGTGCCAATATAAGAAAATTAACGGCAGTTTCCTTTGTTGAATGACTTACCTGTCCCGAAAATACCATGTCGCCTGTCAAATGTCCGTAATTCCCCGGAAAAATAAACAAATTGCATATAGCGGATAACGAGATTACCGTTACCAATATGGAAAATATTTTTTTAACATTATCAGAGAAAAGAAGGAAAATCATAAAGGGCCAGAAACAAAGCAATCCAAATGCCTGAAGAAATGAATTAAATATAAAAAATAACGGCGATGAAATAGTATCTATAAATGAAAATTCCTGCGGAGAAGAAACAATCAGCATAGAAGGTATAAAGATACCGGTCGATACCCAGACAACAAGGAGAGAAGATGCAAAAAGAATCAGAGTATCTTTTCTGGTCCATGAGGATGAATCGATAAGCCTTTGTATGAGTCTCATTATAAAAGGAGTAACCCATGGTAATACTCCAATAATTATTGGCAAGGCAACAATTAAAGTTTTGATTGTTGAATCGCCATGATAAACAAACATAGTGTAAAACGAGAGAAAAACGGCAAACAAAGAGATAACAGAGAATAAAATATAATGTTTGTTTTTAACATTAATTTTCAGGTAAATATTTTTTATTAGCGAAAAAACATTATTAAGCGTCCAGTACAGCACAAGACCGGAGGGAGAATTGTAAAGCAGTAAAAGAAACAAAAGGGATATTCCGTAAACCTGTAATTTGTCCTTTACCGCAAGTCCCCGTGTATAAACCGCGCCTGCCGCGCAATTTATTAAAGTCATTAGAATAGGCAGAAGATTTATTCCGCCTGCAAAAGGGATCAATGCGTCAGGTTTTCCCAAGTCCTGAATAAATAAAAATGACGCGCCTTTTAGCAGTTCCAAATGCGATAAATACGAATAAGCGGCAATAAAAAACGGTATCTGGATTAGCAGCCCAAAAGTACTGCGCATTGCGTAAACAGGATGATAATGATTCTGACGGTAATATGTTGAAAGAATCATGTAACGTTCATCGCCTGAAAAAACGGCTTTAATTTTGGCAATTTTGGGCGCGAGTATTTTTTGAATATTGCGTTCAACTTCCTGCCAGTTTTCCGCTACCATGTACAGCGGCAGGCAGAGTATGCTTACCGCGCCTGAGACGCAGACAATGGAAAAACCTGTTTCCCTGAAAAGTTTTTGTGCGAATACAAAAGCAAATTCAATAATCTGAACAATGGGGTAAATGATAATCGTATAGAGTATATTAGACATTATTTACAATCTCCATCATAAAATCGACAACACGTTTTCCCGCTTCGCCTTGATATGCCCACGCGGTCTTTTTTGCCTCAAGACGCGCTGCCTCAAGCGCACTTGAGGCAGTCATCTTTTGTATAGTTTGCGCAATAGAATCAAAATGCTCTTCTTTTAATTCGACGCAGGTCTCTTTCAGTGTTTTGAACTGCCACAGTTCTTCCATCGCGTTTTCTCCAAGATCGTCCGCGTCGTAGGGGCGCATATCAAATCCCTGCAATACGTACATTACCGGTTTGTCAAACAGGAACATATAATCATAAATGATACCGGAAAAATCGGAAATCATAATATCCGATTTTGCAAGCGAATAAATGTTTTCACGCTCATAATCCCATTCAAGATTAGCGGCGTCTTTATATCGTTCCGTAAGTTTTTCGAGCATGGCGTTTTCTGATTTTTTTGACTGCGGATGGGGGCGCACGATTATGCGCCATCCGGTTTTAACCAGCGGATCAAGCAATTTTTCCCCGAAACGGGAAAGTATTGCGGAAGGCCCCCATGATGGAGAAACAAGAACCGTAAACGAATGCTCCTCTTCTTTCGCTATCGATCTGATTTTTTCATTTGCTACATCAAGATAAGTACAGCCGACGGTAACAAGCCGCTTTTGCGGAAGACCGCGCATAGTTTCAAGGGTTTTTATATCTTTCGCCTGATAATCACCTGTAAGCAAAATTGAATCGAAGTAGTCAATGCCGAAAAGACGGTATGTGGTAGCGTCAGCCGGCGAATGAAGTATATGCGCGTAATGCTTAACCATCTTTGATTTTTTAAGCTGGTACACATCAAGGCCGGGAGTTGTCATTAAAAGAATATCCGCAGAAAGTATATTTAACCGTGCAAATGCCCTGTTGCCTTCTCCAATATATTCACACTTTATATGTTTGTAACCGGCTTCAAACACCGGATCGCCGCTTACAGAAGTAAGGTAGAGAACCTGAATCCCACGGCTTTCAAATTCATCAAGAACAGGTTTGAACACATTCCAGTACTGTTTGCCTTCGTTATATATCGCGTATGGATAAGAAACAGATGAAACGGCTGCGCGATCTCCCGAAAGGACAACCTTCAATTTAATGATAACCGCCCTAAAAACAAAGTAAAGCGTTGCCGCCGCTCCAATTAAAATGGAAAATAGCGCACTGCCTGTTCCCGGATCAATGTATAAAAGATGTAAATTCATTTTTCTTCCTTTTGTTAGGTTTATCTATAAAGTACATATTCACTTTACACGGTAAGAATCATCCAGCTTAATTAATTCATTAAAGGTGTCAATTTCTACAATGTCGTCAAAAGTACATTCGCGCACTTCAACAGCGTAATCCTTGATAAAATATTCCAGTGCTACCTGATCCCAGTAGCGTTCTTTACCGCCGGGCATCTCATACACCTGTTTAATATGATCGGCCAGTCTTGCCCCGTCAATTTGATTCCAGTATGAAATGCCGAACATATGGTGGCAGTTGTAACCTCCAACCTGCATCTTTGTGATGATACCGTTGTGTGTTTCAAAGCACCAGTCGTCGGTGCGTTTTGTCGGAACTCCAAGATAGTTGCTTGTGTACTGGTACTTGCAGATCAAAGCCGGATTGTTAAGCAGTAAATCCGATTCCAGCACGTATGCGTTTTGCAGCATAAAACGGGCGCACATTGCCGAGGAAATGTTATTCGCTTCATTGTACAGAGGATTTTCAAGAAATTGAATTCTTGGATACTTATATTTCAATTGATCAAACTGTTCCCCTAGGTAACCGCGAACAATGATAATTTCATCAATACCGGCGGCGCATACTGCGTCAAGCAGCGTGTCTATTATGCGTACGCCGTTGACGCGAACCAAAGGCTTGGGTGTGTTAAGCGTAACAGGAACCAGCCGCGAACCAAAGCCAGCCGCAATAAATACCGCTCGCTTAACCCTGTACGGTTCAAGGGCTTTAAGGCCGTCATCGCTTAAGTTGTTGTTTTCTATCAGATTATTTTCGTTCAGAAACGCGAGGGTCTTGATCACTGTGTTTTCGCAAAGACCGATTTGTGCGGCAATGTCTTGTTGGGTCAGATTTTTTTCATCTTTTTTCCGTTCCAAAAAAGTAAGTAAGTTAAATTGGGTTTGTGTTAGATTCATTCGGATGCTCTTCGTTCACTTATTTTTATAATAATATATACGGTAGATTTCACTATCAGGTTGCATCCTAAAATAAGAATGGAGACAAAGGCCGCCCCCTCAAGAAAAAGCTGGGCTTCGAATTGGGTTATCATCAGTGATATAGGCCGGTTCCGCACTGTGCTTAAAAAGGACACTGCCGAAATGGTCATCATCGAATTGACAAAAAAGTAAGAGAACATTTCCAGAATAGTTAATCGGGTCTGAGGAATCAGTACGTCACGGATAATGCGGAAGCGTCCAACACCCAGAGTGCGGCCAACGTCTTCAAGGTTGATGTTAAGCTTTCCCAGCGAGTTATACGCCATGAGATAAGGGGACGCCATAAAGTGAACCGTATTGACAAGGATCAACATGGCAAGAGTGCCGTACAAAAACGATCCCTTGAAAAAAAGCACGTAAGAAATGCCCAGCACCATTCCGGGAATTGCAAGCGAGGTAATGGAAATAAGGTGCAGCATACGCGATGATTTGCCCGAAGTACGGGCGGTAAAATACGCAGTGAACCACGCGAGCGCCGTTCCCAAAACCGAAACCATGACCGCAATAATCAGCGAATTGGCAAGATACCGCCCGGCGCCCATGTTTACGGTTTTGGAAATATTGCGAAATGACAGGCTCATATCAACAGGATAACTGTTAATAAAAGTAAGGAAGGCAAAAATCGCTATCGGCAAAGCGATAATGATGCAGACAAGTATCACATAACACATAGCAGCGGCATCTCGCGGTTTGTTATCATCTTTGCTTTTTTCATGGACAACAAAGTTTTGATTTGCCCGGTCGCGGTTTAAAAAATCAAAAACAAAGGCGACTATCGCCGGAATTAGGAGAATTGAACCTATCACCGCGCCCCGGCTGAAATTCAATAAGCCAATAACCTCCTGATACATCAATACCGGCAGGGTGATGTATCTGCCGCCAACCATCAAGGGAACTCCGTAATCGGTAAAAACCAAAGTAAAAACCGCGAATATCACCGATATAAGGGGCTTTCGCAGATAGGGAAAAGTAATTGAGAAAAACTGGTTTGCCCTGGGAATACCAAGCACCGTGGCGGCTTCGTACGGCGAACCGTCTTCGTATTTTATTATATCTGCGAGCATAAGGAACGCCACAGGAAACGAGTAAAAAACCGATCCCAGTACAATGCCGTTGAATCCGTAGATCGTACCTGAAAGTCCGAACAGTTTGGTGAAAATCCCGTTTGCACCTAACAACAGAACCAGTCCCATGCCGTGCGAGATTGAAGGGATAAGCATTGGCAAAGTAACAAAAACCGAGAACACCTTGCGAAAGCGCATATTGGTACGGACAACGCAGACGGCAAACCCCCACGCTAAAACAATGGAAATTAATGTAGCGGCTGCGGCGGCATAAATTGAGTTTGAAAGAGCTTCCCTGAAACGGGGCAGCCGTAACACGGCGGAAATGTCAGACCCGGCTACATTCATCAGCATAGCAAAGAGCGGGCAAATAACGGTAACAAAGAGGAAAATCCCGATTACCAGTTTTACAAGACTCGAGCCTCTAAAAACGCCGGCACGGATGACAGCTGCTTGGGCGCTCACTGTACCCCCGGTTTTACGTATTTTACAAGGGAATCAATTTTAAGGCGGAGGTTGTCCAATACAAATTCTCTGACATAGGTATTGGCAGGGTTGGCGATAATTGTTTCCGGCGTATCCATCTGTTGAATAGTCCCGTTATCCATCACCATGATACGATCCGAAAGGGCAAACGCTTCTTCCTGATCATGGGTGATGTAGATCATTGTGGAGTGAAACTGTTTCTGTATGCGTTTTATTTCATCGCGTAACGAAAGCCGTGTCGCCGCGTCTAATGCCGACATCGGTTCGTCAAAGAGAATGATTTCCGGGTTGCAGGCCAGAGTACGGGCAATTGCCACTCGCTGCTGCTGTCCGCCTGAAAGTTTATACGGCTTTTTGTGAATGTGTTCGGTAAGGCCAACCTGTTCGATAATATTTTCGGCAATGGCACGTGAACGGACTTTAAGCTCTTTATTGAATTTCAGCGCGTATTCAACATTGCCCAAAACATTCATGTTCTGGAACAGGGCATAGTTCTGAAAAACAATACCCATATTGCGTTTTGACGCGGGCAGGGCGGTAATATCATTTCCGTCTTTAATAATACGTCCCGATGTAGGCGGCAGCAATCCGATCAAAATGCGCAGTATTGTGGTTTTTCCGCAGCCTGACGGTCCCAAGATGGAAAGGAATTCACCGTTGTTTACGGTAAAGTCGAGTCCGCGCAGAACCTCCTGCCTGTTAAAAACCTTTGTCAGATTTTGTATTTCCAGTTTGACAGCCACCGCCGTTCCTCCGGTTTTAATATTTCCACTTTTCAAGAAGCCGTTCTTTTTCAGGCAGGCTTTCAATTCCCCGCATATCGGCTGTTTTAACATCACTCGGATAATTGGGAATGTTATTCACCTGTACCTTGAATATTTGTTCGGGGACAAAAAGCTCCTTGTCTTCACGGGTTAATACATTGACATAAAACTCAAATACCTCTTTCACCGCTTGTCTTGAATCTTTGCCCTTAATGATACCCATCCCGTACATCGTCCAAGGGGAACCTTCTTCAAAATATATAATGCGCAAAGGTACTCCCCTGGTGTTAATGGCGGTTACTGCCTGAAAAGTCATCCCAAGAGCGATACCTGCCTCACCTTGAATAAGCGCGTTTATCGGCCCTGAACCTGACGAGGTAAATTGCAGTACGTTATCTGCAAACTTGTCGAAGTACTCAAACGCGGCGTTTTCTCCCCACGCGTTCACAAGATTTTTCAGAAAGAAGTATCCGGTGCCGGACGACTTTGGATTGGGCATGGAAAGAACACCCCTGTATTCCGGCTTTATCAAATCCTGATACGATTGGGGAACGGGAAGCCTCCGCGCCGCCAGAAAGTCTTCACTGACGACAATACAGCCGGCGCTTCTGATAAAGGGCAGGTATTTTTTATGGGCCGGAACCAGTTCATCCAGAAAAGGGGAACTGTCATAAGATGAAAGATCGGCAAGGCTGTCAAGGATGCCTTCAAGGTACGCGGCATCCATTTCGCCGATAATGTCGCAGTCCGTTGCTGTTCCCTCTGCTTTGAGTTTTGCCGCCAAATTACCCGTTGTCGTATAGTTGATAATGACTTTATACTGGGGAAATTGTTCATCGAGCCGTTTTTGAAGATGCTCAATACGAAAATCCTCGGACGAGGTAAAAATTAATACCTCGTTGGACTCCTTTTTACACGAGATTGCAATTCCAACTAGGAACAGCACCGCCATAAACCAGAAAATCTTTTTCATTTTGTCCTCCTTAAAAAATATTTTTCTACCGGTTTTTTGAACATACAAATATCATTTCTTCTCCGTCTTTTATGCTTCTTTTGTCATAGTACCCAAACTCTTCCTTTATATTAAACTTTGTTTTTTTCAATATGTCAACAATGTCATCATATTCATAATATTTTATTGTCAACAGATCCTCTTGTATTGTTTCTGTATCATTTTCCAGTATTTTTATTTTGTTTTTATACTGAATATATTTCTTTTCAATATCAAAAAAATGATTTATTGTTGATCTAATGATACGCCTGTTCCCATCGACAATATCATAGGATACAGCCTCTTTACCAAGCCATTCCTGATTATAAGTTCTCGGTTTGAAAATATCAAACACAAAAACACCGTTATCCGCTAAATGATCATATACGCATTTTAAACAATCAATGGTTTTTTCCTGAACAGGCAGCCATTGTAACGCGCGCCAAGGTATCATTATAAACTCAAACTTTTGCCCAAGATTGAAATTCGACATATCCCCGTGATGAATGTGGATTTTCTCTTGTAAATCCCGGTGAGATGTTTCCAGCTTTTTTCTAAGTCTTTCCAGCATATATTCAGAAAGTTCAACACATTCGATTGTCCTGCCTGTTTTTTCTGCGACATACAATGAAACTCTTCCGGTTCCGCTTGCCAATTCAAGAATAGCGCCCTTGGTTTTATTGGCATATTCAACATAAAAATCCAGATCGTCTTTTATGATTTCACGATTGTCATAATCATAGAAATCCGCCGTATTGTAATAAAGATTACCCAAGTCTTGAGTGTTTTTCATTTTTTTTTATTCTCCTTTTTGATTAATTTTACAGCCGATAGATTCAAGGTAAGTTTTTAATACTTCGGTGAACCCTTGCATTTCGTGCGGTTTGATGTCGCCTATATTCGCGATTCTGAATGTGTTGATATTTCCAAGTTTTCCAGGATAAATCGTAAATCCGTTTTTACGGGAAAGATCGTGCAGGGAGTCAAAACTGTATTGAGTAGTTTCCGGTTCAAAAATGGCGGTTATCAAATGAGATTGATCTTCCTCTTTTACTAGCATTTTCAAATTAAACTGTTTAACTGCGCTAACCAGAATATTCCAGCATTCCGTATAACGCTGCCAGCGTTTTTCTACGGTTTCCTGCTTTGCCTCAAGAATTGCCTGCCTTAGCGCGTAAAGCGTCTGTACCGGCGGAGTAAACCGCGTCTGTCTCGTTTTTGTAAAGTGGGCATATTGATCATACAGATTAAGATAATAATTTCGCATGGGGATGTCTTTTGTTTTTAAAAGTTCATCTTTTTTGCAGATAACAAAGCCAACGCCTGCCATTCCCTGAATATTTTTATTCGATGTAGACGCCATAAAATCAATGCAAAGTTTTGAGAGGTTCATCGGCATTCCGGCGTACGCGCTTACCGCGTCAACTATCGTGATCAGATTATATTTTTTTGCCAGAGGGCAGATAATATCAAGAGGGTTGAGCAAACCTGTTGTGGTTTCGTGGTACACAATGCCGAGGTGAGTATACTTACCGGTTTTAAATTCATTTTCAAGAGCGTTAATATCAATCCGCTCGTAAGTAGAGCTTTTAAAAACGCTGTGATTAATTTTGTAAACCGACGCGATTTTCGCCAGCCGCTCTCCGTAAGAGCCGTTATCAACGATAAGAATATGCCCGTTTTCAGGAACGCAGGACGAGATCATCACCTCATCGGCGGCAGTGCCGGAACCGCCGAAAATCACCGTTTCATATTCGCCTGTGTCGGCGACAACGGCGGTAAGTTCACGGCATATCCACTTCATTACTGCGCCAAATTCGCTTTCACGCGGACAGATGTCGGCGCAGACTTGAGCGTACTTAACACTGTCGCTGGTTGTCGCCGGGCCGGGATTAAGCAAAACTTCGCGGCGAATTTCGCGCAAAGACTCATTTTCCAGAATACGCGGCAAGATTTCTGTTTCCGCGATTTTTAA
>JGI24698J34947_10002152_pt1 | contig 10560 bp, 9 predicted proteins | sample TergutMp193P3_FD_34947 | JGI IMG/M metagenome (IMG submission 34947) | reverse complement strand
GCAAAAACGACCGAAAAGGCTATGCAAATTGCCAAGGCGAGAAACAGAATTTTCCTTTTTGGGCGAACCCGCACCGTCGCATCGCAGATGCGCGGTTCCCCACTGCATAATTCCATGTCAATAGTCTAACATAAGACTTAAGTTTTTATCAAGTCTATGCCTGGAGAGAGGAATAACGGCGCGCAAAAAAAATTCGTGCAATTGGTGAGTTTTAACCGCCGCGCACCAAAGCGGATAAGGCGAAACGTCCGGCAGCGCCGGTTTTCTGGTATATACGTTTCAGGTGAACTCTTTCGCGAAAAAAATCAATAAATCGGCATACTTTTGTCTACTTCTCTCGCCCAGGCGTTTAGGCCGTCCTGAAGGTTTAAAAGCCGTCCCGTGTATCCGACTTCCTCAAGAGCCCTTATTCCCAAGATACTCCTCTGCCCTATTTTGCATAGGAATACCGAGTCAATCTGAGGATTAAGCTCATTCATGCGCCGTTGAAGCTGTCCCAACGGCATGATAATCGCGCCGGGAAATTTTACGATTGCCCTTTCATGCGGCTCACGAATGTCGATAAGTTGAATCTCATCTCCCCTGTCAAGACGCGCTTTGAGCTCTGTGGCGGTAATTGTTTCGATTGGCTTTTCGTCGGCTTTCTTTTTTAAGCCGCAGAATTCTTCGTAATCGATTAATTCTTTGATTGACGGTTTTTTTCCGCAGACTGGGCAAGCCGGCTCTTTGGAAAGTTTCAGCTCACGGAACTTCATCCGCCATGCGTCGAAAATCAGCAGCCGCCCGATGAGCGAGTTGCCGCCGCCGACTATGAGCTTTATCACCTCATTCGCCTGTATCGTCCCCACGATGCCGGGAAGGACACCCATTACGCCGCCTTCGGCGCAGGAGGGAACGAGGCCGGGCGGCGGCGGAGACGGGTAAAGGCAGCGGTAACACGGGCCCTCTTTCGCGAAAAAAATGCTTGCCTGCCCCTCAAATTGAAAAATGGAGCCGTACACGTTTGGTTTGCCCAAAAAGACGCAGGCATCGTTGACAAGATAGCGGGTTTGGTAGTTGTCGGTTCCGTCGGCTGCTATGTCGTAATCGGCGATTATATCCATCGCGTTTTTGCTTGTAAGAGCCTCGTTATGTGTAATGACGTTGATATAAGGATTGATGCTTTTCATCCGGTCTTTGGCGGACGCGACCTTCGGCCTTCCTATGTCTTTTGTCCCGTGGATGATCTGCCGCTGAAGATTCGATTCGTCTACAAAATCAAAATCGACAATGCCGATAGTCCCGATACCCGCCGCCGACAGGTACAGGGCAAGGGGAGCGCCGAGGCCGCCGGTTCCGACAATTAAAACTTTCGCCGCTTTCAGCTTTTTCTGCCCTTCAATACCGATTTCCGGCAGTAAAAGATGGCGGCTGTAACGCGCTATTTCCTCATTGGTCAGATCGGCCAATTCGCTCATTGCAGCTTACCTCTGGTAAGCAGACCCCCGGCGATAGCGGGTACTAGCATGACGGTATCTCCGTCTTTTATCTGCGTCTTTAATCCAGCAAGTTCCTTGATATTCGTATCCCCAATAAAAACATTTATAAAATCCCGTAAATTGTCATCGTCTTTATAAATATGTTTGCGGATGTCAGGGTATTTTGCCGCCAAATCCGCGATAGCCTCTCCTGCGGTGCTGCCCGCAACTTCAATTTCCGCCTGCCTTTCCGTGTAAGCTCGAAGTGCCGCCGGAACCAATATTGAAACCGCCATTTTAATCTCCTTGTTTTATTATAACATCTTCCGCAATAAATTCCGATCTGTCGTCCTTCAAAACCCAGCTTGTTACTTCTTTTGCCTCTCCCTTTTCTAGTGCCGTGATTATGTACGAGTAAAACGGCAGGGCGTGTTCCCTGTCATAATCAGAAGGCTTCGCCGGATGATCGGGGTGGGAGTGATAAAAACCCAGAACGTCAAGTTTAAAAGTCCTCGCCTTTTTTTCCGCGTCAAGCATATTTTCCGGCGTAATCAAAAAACGGTGATACTGCTCGCCCTGGGAAAATTCATTTGATACAGGCAAAATTTGAGTGACAGACTTTTCTCCCGTTTCACCCAACGCCCCCAAAAGAACGCCGCAGCACTCATCAGGATAAGCCTTCTCCCCCTCACTCCTTATCTCCCCCGCCGAAATATCTGTCAAACAAATCACAATAATTTCCTCATCCTTCATTCCTCTTTGCTCATTCCTAATTCCTAATTCTTCTTTCCTCATTCTTCATTTCAAACACCGGTTCCGACATATAACGATAACCGCCGTCGCATAAAATGCTGACGACAACGGAGCCCTCAGGCAGTTTTTCCGCTACTCTCAGCGCCGCAAGCGCATTGGCTCCCGCGCTTACGCCGACGAATAATCCCTCTTCTCTCGCGAGGCGGCGCGTCATTTCATACGCCTCTTCCGTTCCTATTTCGATTCGTCCGTCAATTACGCTTTCGTCAAAGAAGCCGGGCCTTATCGTCGATTCCATGTGCTTCATCCCCTCAAGTCCGTGAAAGGGGGAATCAGGCTGCATAAAAATAGCCTTTATATCCTTGTTATGCGCTTTAAGACGCCTTGTCGTTCCCATAAAACTTCCCGAAGTTCCGGCTCCGGCGACAAAGTGGGTAATTTTATAATTTGTCTGTTCAAGAATTTCAAGACCTGTGGTTTCATAGTGCGCCTTCCAGTTATTGTCGTTGTTGTACTGATCGGGGTAGAAATATTTTTCCGGGTTTTCGGCGGCAAGTTTCCTTACGGCAAGGTACGCGCCGTCGGAGCTTTCAAGAGGGTCTGTGTCGATAATTTGCGCACCGTATGCGCGAAGAATTTTCCTGCGCTCAAAGCTGGCGTTCGCGGGCATACATAGCGTTACGCTATAGCCCAGAGCCGCGCCTATCATGGCGTAGGCGATGCCGGTGTTCCCGCTTGTGGCGTCAATTATAGTTTTATCCTTTGTGAGCTTTCCGCTCTTAATCCCGTCAAGCAGCATTGCCTTCGCCGCCCTGTCTTTTACGGAACCGCTCGGATTAAAAAACTCGGCTTTTACAAGAACAGAAACACCTTTAAGCGAAGCTGTAATATTTCTCAGCGTTACCAGCGGCGTGTTTCCAATAGTATCAAGAATATTGCTCATCGCTTTCCCTATTTAAGTGCCGCTCCAAGTTGATTAAGTGACTTTTCAAGCACGGACAGGGGACAGGCTATATTTATCCTGATAAAGCCCTTTCCCTCATCGCCGAAAATGCTTCCGTTACTGACCCAAAGTTTCGCTTTTTCTACCATGACCCTGTCAAGCTCCGCGTCCGTTAGTCCGTACTTGTTAAAATCCAGCCATATCAAATATGTCCCCTCAAGTTCGTTAACGTGAATTTTAGGCAGATTAACGGTGATAAAATTCTTTGCGTTAACGTAGTTTTTTTCGAGGTAAACAAGCATTTCGTCTACCCACTCGCCTCCGTTTTCGTAAGCCGCCTGACAGGAAACAATACCCATTGTGTTTAACTGGCTGTAACCTGTCATGGAGATTTCTTTTCTGAACTTCCGCCTGAGCTCCGAATCCGCGATAAAGACGTTGGCGGTTTGAAGCCCGGCTAGGTTGAAGGTTTTGCTCGGGGAAGTGCAGATAATCGAGTTGTTCAAAAATTCCCCGCTGATTGTCCCGAAGACCGTATGTTTATTGCCGGGAAAAACAAAATCGCAGTGAATTTCATCCGATAGTACGAGTACCTTGTGCTTCAGGCAGATTGTTCCCATCCGCTCAAGTTCGTCCCTTGTCCATACCCTGCCGACAGGATTATGGGGAGTGCATAAAATAAAGAGCTTTACCTTGTTTTTTACAATCTTATCCTCAAAATCGTCAAAGTCTATTTTGTATTTTCCTTCAGTGTATAAGAGCGGATTTGTAACAAGGCGGCATCCGTTATCAAGAGCCGATTCCCTGAACGGATAATAGACCGGAGTTTGAATTAAAACCGCGTCCTCCGCTTCCGTGTAGGCCCTTATCGCGGCGTATACCGCGAATACCACTCCGGGAGTTTTTATTACCCATTCCGGTTTTATAAAAAAATTGAACCTTCGCGAAAACCATTTTTGGAGCGCGTCAAAATAGGGGCCTTCCCTCTTTACATCGGTATAACCGAATATTGAGTGTTCAGCCGATTTAACAAGCGCCCGCGTAACGCATGGAGCGGTCCTGAAATCCATATCGGCTACCCACAGCGGGATCAATCCTTCCGGCTTGCCGCGTTCTTTCGCGAAATCGTATTTTATGCAATTGGTGTCCCGCCTGTCTACTATTTCGTCAAAGTTGAATTTCATCTCTATTCCAATGCCTGTTCTAGATCCTCAATAATATCTTGCGCATCCTCAATTCCCACCGACAAGCGCAGAAGCCGCGCGTTTATTCCGTTCTTCTCGCGTATTTCAAGCGGTATATCGGCGTGCGTCTGGGTCAGCGGATATGTGATAAGAGTCTCTACCCCGCCGAGGCTTTCGGCAAAAAGGATAAGCCTTACCTTCTCCAAAGCGCGTACGGCAGTCTCTTCGCTGTCGGTCTCAAAAGAGATCATTCCGCCGAAACCGGAGGACTGTTTTTTTGTAATTTCGATATCGGGGTGCGAATCAAGTCCCGGATAAAAAACTTTTTTAACTCTGCGATGAGCGCATAACCAATCGGCGGTGATTCTCGCGTTCTGTTCGTGCTTTTCCATCCTCAGGGCCAGTGTTTTAATTCCCCTAATCATCAGAAAACTGTCAAAGGGCGAAAGGCAGGGCCCTGTGGTTTTGTAAATAAGCCTGAGTTTTTCTTCAATTTGGCTGTCGGCGCAAACGAGGAAACCTGCAAGCGTGTCGTTATGTCCGCCCAGATATTTTGTTCCGCTGTGAAGCACAAGGTCTGCGCCAAGGGTTATCGGTTTCTGGAAATAGGGCGTAAGGAAAGTATTGTCCACTATCAGAAGAAGATTGTTCTTCTTCGCGATTGCGGCGGCGCCGGCGATGTCCGTAACCCTCATCATGGGATTTGTCGGAGTTTCGATAAAGAGCGCCCTTGTGTTTGGCGTGACGGCTTTTTCAATTTCTTTCAGATCGCTTGTATTGACATAATCAAAACTCAGCCCGTGATTTGCCGCCGTAGTGTTAAAAAGCCTTACGGTTCCGCCGTACAGATCGTCCGACGCTATGATTCTGCCGCCCGCGCCGAACAGTTCAAGAAACGCGGCGGCGGCCGCCATTCCTGTCGAAAAGGCAAACGCTCCGCAGCCCTGTTCAAGACCCGCGACGGTTTTTTCAAGGTATTCCCTTGTCGGATTCTGAGTCCTTGAATAATCGTAGCCCGTGCTCCTGCCAAGTCCGGGATGCGCGTATGTCGCCGCCTGATAAATCGGAACCGTAACGGAACCTGTATTTGTCGAACTGTTTTCCGCGCCGTGTACGCAGAGTGTGCTGGTTTTCATAGTAAATATATATGTATTCTAAAACCGGTTCCTTGTCAATATGATTTTTTTAATTTAAAATGAAGACAATGGTGATAAGCGATATATTGAAAAGCGATAAGGTGTCTGTCTCCTGCGAACTTTTTCCGCCGAAGCACGGCTCGGGGCTGTCGGGCGCGAAGTCAGTTGTCCGCAAAATGGCGGAGTTGAAGCCCTCGTTTATCAGCATTACCTACGGAGCGGGGGGAGGCACAAGCGAACATACCGTAAGCCTTGCTGACGAAGCGCAAAATTCCTGCGGCATTCCCGCGCTTGCCCATCTTACCTGCGTATCTTCAAAGCGGGAAGATATAAAAAAGATTTTATCTGATCTTGCCTCGCGAAATATTAAAAACATACTGGCCCTAAGGGGCGACATTCCCGACGGTTCGCCCTTTCCTCAAGACGCCGATTTTCACCACGCCTGTGACTTGATGAAAGAGATTAGCGATTACGGTGAGTTTTGCATAGGAGGCGCCTGTTATCCCGAGGGACACCCGGAGGCGGAAAGTTTACAGAAAGATATTGAAAGCCTGAAAATCAAGGCTGACTGCGGCTGCCGCTTTCTTACGACGCAGATGTTTTTTGACAATAACATCCTTTATAACTTTTTGTACAGAATGCTGCATAACGGGATTGACATTCCTGTAGTTGCCGGAATTATGCCCGTAACCGACGGGCGGCAGATCGCCCGTATCTGTAAATTATCCGGTACTGCCCTCCCCGCCAGATTCCGCGCGATAGTTGATAAATTTTCAGCTAACAGCGCCGCCATGAATCAGGCGGGCGTCGCCTACGCCACGGAGCAGATCATCGATTTAATCGCCAACGATGTCCGTCATATACACATTTACACAATGAACAAACCTGATATAGCCGGAAGGATCATGAATAACCTTTCGGAAATTTTCAAGTAAAGACCTGTAGTATGAAATTAACGGTTAATGAAAAAGAAGTCTTACGCTATTTAGGATACAGAGGCGCGGATGCTGGCGAAAGAATTTATTCTCTTATTACAGAGATGATAGAGTTATTTTCAACTAATATAATCCCCAAAAGTGTATACGCGATATGGGACTGTCAAATTGATTCATCTACGGCTGCGTTTGGCGGCATGACCGTAAAAAGCCAAAGCCTTGCCTGTCATTTAGCTAAATGCCGCCGCGTTGTACTGTTAGCCGCAACTCTTGGAACACAGGCCGACGCGCTTATCCGCACTCTCAGCATACAGAACATGGAAAAAGCCGTGATAGCTCAGGCCCTATGCGCCGCCATGATCGAGGCTTACTGCGACTCTATCACAGATGAAATCGCATATCATCATCTCCGCGCCTGTGCGCCTCTGCGTGAACCTCTTCTTCGAGAAATTGAATATCCCACAACGCGGTTCAGCCCAGGATACGGCGATTTTGATATTGCACATCAAAAAGATATTTTGAAAATCTTGAACTGCTCCTGTATCGGGCTTACATTGACGGACGGATATATGTTGATACCTTCAAAATCGGTTACCGCAGTTATCGGCTTTTCTAAAGAGAGAAAACAAGTTTTACCAAAATGTGAGTACTGCGCCGATAAAGAATGTGTGGCAAGGAAGGCGGTTTAATGGATTTTTTACAGCGGATTGGAAAACAGCGGCTCTTTTTTGACGGCGCAATGGGCACCATGCTTCAGGATAAGGGTCTTTCCGTAGGAGAGCTGCCAGAGCTTAAAAATATCAGCGGCAGCGCGTTGGTGACGGAAATTCACGCCTCTTATGTAAAAGCCGGCTGCGACATTTTAAAGACAAACACCTTCGGCGCAAACCGATTGAAACTTTACGGTACTGGCTTTACGGTGGAACAGGTCGTAGGCGCGGCGGTAAAAAACGCGAAAAAAGCCGCGGCAAAAAGCTCTGCCTATGTCGCGCTTGACATAGGCCCGACGGGAAAACTGCTCCGTCCCTTCGGCGATTTGGATTTTGAGGAAGCTGTTTCCATTTTCGCCGAAATTATCAAAGCCGGAACCGAGGCGGGAGCCGATCTTATCCTCATCGAAACAATGAGCGACACTTACGAAATTAAGGCGGCAATGTTAGCTGCTAAGGAAAACAGCTCCCTTCCGGTTCTTGTTACTTTTACCCCCGATTCTTCGGACAGGCTTTTAACAGGAGCCGATATAATGACCGCGGTCTGCCTTATCGAAGCTCTCGGCGCGCAGGCTCTCGGTTTAAACTGCGGCCTTGGCTCATCCCATATAAAAACGCTTCTTCCCGAATTAAGCCGCTTGTCAAGCATTCCCATTATTGTAAACCCAAACGCCGGTATCCCCGAACAGATTAACGGCAAAGCAGAATATCACCTAACACCGTCGCAGTTTGCCCGCGATATGGCGGAAATTGCCTCCTACGCGCAAATAACAGGCGGATGCTGCGGCACTACCCCCGATCACATAAGGGAGATGATCTCATCCTGCCGCGATATCCCGCTTCCGCCTCTAAGCGCGAAAAACGAAACAAAAGTTTCTTCTTACGCAAAAACAGTTATCTTCGGCGGTAAAACTGTGATAATTGGAGAAAGGCTCAACCCTACAGGCAAGCCGCGCCTTAAAAAAGCGTTACTTGAAAATGATATGGATTACCTCTGCCGCGAAGCTCTGAAACAGACAGAAAGCGGCGCTGAGATACTGGATGTCAACGTAGGACTGCCCGGTATAGATGAAGCGGCTGTATTGGCGAGAGCCGTTGCGGAATTACAGAGCGTTACAGGCGCCGTACTTCAGATTGACACCTCCAATCCTGATGCGGCACAGCGCGCATTGCGTCTTTACAACGGCAAGCCGCTTTTAAATTCCGTCAACGGAAAAAAAGAGTCCCTTGACGCCATACTCCCCCTTGTAAAAAAATACGGCGCCGCCGTAATCGCGCTTACTCTTGACGACAGGGGAATCCCGGAGACTTCACAGGGACGAATCGAAATTGCGAAAAAAATTATTGAGGAAGCCGCAAAATACGGCATTCAAAAAAAAGACATCATAGTAGACGCGCTTACAATGACCGTTAGCACAAATGTAAACAACGCGAAAATCACGCTTGAAGCCGTGGAATATATCCGGCACAGGCTGGGCGTTCACACGGTGCTTGGGGTGTCAAATATCTCCTTCGGGCTTCCGCAAAGGCAGATCATAAACGCCGCTTTTTTCACTCTTGCCGTAAAGCGGGGGCTCAGCGCCGGTATCATCAACCCGCATGACAATATGACGCTTGATTCGTTATACGCATACAAGGTTTTAAATGGAGAGGACGCTAACTGCGGCGAATATATCAGGGAATATTCATCCGTGGTTTCAGCTAACGCGAGTGAGGAAGCGCCGGAACAGCTTGACCTTTTTGACGCGGTTGTAAAGGGGCTGCGGGAAAGAGCGGAAAAAGCCTCCGTACAGATGGCGTGCGAAAAACCCGCGCTTGATATTATCAACCAACACCTTATACCCGCGCTTGACAAGGTGGGAAATGATTTTGAAAGCGGAAAAATTTTTCTGCCCCAGCTTTTGATGAGCGCCGAAGCGGCCAAAAGCGCTTTTCAGGCGGTTAAGCTGCGCATGGCAAAACAGGGAAAGGAAGAGGAGAAGCGCGGAAAGATCGTTCTTTTAACCGTTAAAGGCGACGTTCACGATATAGGAAAAAATATCGTAAAGATACTTTTGGAAAATTACAATTTTGAAATTATCGATCTTGGAAAAAACGTCGAGCCGTCCCTTGTCGCGGAAACTGTCCTGAATGAAAAGATCAGGCTTGCCGGCCTCAGCGCCTTAATGACAACAACCGTTGTCTATATGGAAGAGACGATTAAACTTCTGAAAGAGAAAGTTCCTGACTGCCATATAATGGTTGGGGGAGCAGTTTTGACGCAGGAGTATGCCGATAAAATAGGCGCCGATTTTTATTCAAAGGACGCAATGGGCGCCGTCCGTTACGCGCAGGAATTTTTTACTGCCCTGCCGTCTCGTAAATGATACGCAATGTGCTTTCTACGCAGCGATCCCAGGAAAAAGCCTTCGCCCTCTCAAGCCCGAGGCGGCGGCATTCGTTGTAAATGCCGCGATCTGTGCTGACTGTTACCATACGGTCAGCCATATCCTCAATGTTTACCGGATCAAAGTAAAGGGCCGCGTGTTCGGCGGTTTCGGGAAGAGAGGCGGCGCGGGCGCAGAGTACCGGAACCCCCGAAGCCATAGCTTCAAGAGCGCCCATTCCGAAACCTTCGTACATTGAAGGAAGAACGGCAAAATCCGCTCCCGCGTAAAGCTCAGGCAGACTCTTTGTCGGAAAGTGGCCCGTAAAAAAAATATCGCTGCGCCAGGGAGAAGCCGCGGCGGCTTCTTTTACAAGGGCCGCGTTGTTGCTGTCAACGCCGGCAAGAACCAGCCTGTGCGGAAACTTTGTTCTTTCCTTGAAGATGCCGAATGCCTCGATAAGCCGGACATGGTTTTTTATGGGATGATCGATTCTGGAAACACACAGCACATAGGGCCTGCGGAAACTGAAGGGCTGGATCAAAAGTACGCTCTCTTCGTTTCTCTGCCGTGGATAAAAAGTCGAATGATCTATGCCGTTAGGCACTACTTCGATCCGGTTTTCCTTGACTCGCGCTCTTTGCACAAGTTCATTTTTTACCCATTCGCTTACGGCAATTATCCTGTCCATGCGGCGCAGCGAGTTCGGCATAATCATTCGCAGGAGCGCGCCAAGGTGAACCCTCGTCTTTCGGGTTCCCCAATAGGCGGCCATATCATGAACCACGCCGACAGCCGGGCACGGCGAATGAAGAGGAAGGTGCCTGTGCGCCGCCGGAAACAGGCAGGCGTCGAATTTCCGCGTGGACGCGAATTTGGGATATTTATAAACATGCCATAGGGCGTTGGCCGTTCTGCCGCTTACTTTACATTGAGGGATAAACTCAAAATTAGGCGCTACATCACTGTAAGTATACCTGTCGTATTCCCAGCCAAAAAGCTCAAAAAGAGCCTGTGAAGGTTTTACATATTTTAGGAACTGGGTCAAATACATACCCACTCCGGACTTGCCGCCG
>JGI24698J34947_10002151_pt1 | contig 10560 bp, 10 predicted proteins | sample TergutMp193P3_FD_34947 | JGI IMG/M metagenome (IMG submission 34947) | reverse complement strand
ACATGGACAACCAACGATCCCGAAAGCCGCTACAGCGGAACGCTGGTAATAACATACAACCGCATAACCATAACAGGCTACGGCGAAACCCAAACCCCCGCGCTAGGCAACGACACGGAACGCCCCTTTAGGAATTTTACCAAAGGCATAGCCCTTGAAGGCTACACCGAAGAAGCGGAAGAAACAGGGGAAAAGATTATTTTGATCAAAGACGCTGGAGCATGGCAGGAAGGCATACCCTATACCTACTGGTACGGCTACCCGCCCACCGATTTCAAAAAAGTTGAATTATTGCGTTTCACTTTCGGCGGCAGACAGGAAACGCTACGGAAGCAGTGAACAAAAAGAGACAGAAACGCACCCCAAAACACGCCTTTCGCCATGAAAAGCCCGAAAGTGGGTCATTTTAGCAACATCATAAACTTAAGGAAATTTACCCGCGAGATTTTCCTCGAAGCCTCACGCAGAGGCGCAAAGACGCGGAGAACGGCGCGTTGTTTCCTAACTGCGCGTTTCCACTATGCTTTTTTCCTTAATTTTTATAATGAAAAGAAACCAGAAGTGATGTCTGATTTACGAATCACCTATAGTCCTCTGCGCCTTGGCGTCTCCGCGTGAACTATAAAAGAAATTCCTCAAGTAAAAGCGTTAAGTTTATGATGTTGTGTTTTTAGCCCAAATTCGGGCTTTTTAAGCTAAATCATGCGCTTTTTAACCGAAAGCTTTCGGTCTGGAAGGCAAAAAGCGTACCTGCCACCGTTTGCGCTCCGGCGAGGCGGTGGCGCAAACGGCGGCAGGCACCATTTTAGCACACCTTTCATTTATTAAATTATATGTTACTATAAAACAGGGAGTTATTATGGATTTAGCCGGATATTCAGTCAAACGCCCCGTTACGATAGTCGTGCTTTTCGGCCTTGCTGTCGGCATTGCCGTAACCATGCTTTTCAATCTGGCGGTGGATTTGTATCCGTCTACCGCCCGGCCCGTGCTGTCGGTTTTTACGAGCTTCCCCGGCGCGGGCCCCGCCGATGTCGAGCGCAACCTCACCATGCGCCTTGAGCGCTCCCTTTCCACATCGCGCGGGCTGGTCAACATGACGAGCAACTCCCAGTTCGAGTCGAGCCGCATCAACCTTGAATTCGCCTACGGCACCGANATGGACAAGGCGGTGACGGACGCGCAGACCCTGCTGAACCGTCTGGTGAATTCCCTGCCGGACGGCGTTGAAACCCCGGTTGTGCGCCGTTTCGACATGAGCGCGCTGCCGATAATGCGGCTGGTGGTGCGGGGCAACTAGGACAAGGCGGTGACGGACGCGCAAACCCTGCTGAACCGTCTGGTGAATTCCCTGCCGGACGGCGTTGAAACCCCGGTTGTGCGCCGTTTTGACATGAGCGCGCTGCCGATAATGCGGCTGGTGGTGCGGGGCAACTATCCGCCGGATCAGCTCCGTATTTTTGCGGAGGATGAAATTCAGGCGGGCATCGAACGCATTGACGGAGTGGCCTCCGCCGAAGTGACCGGCGGCACGACACAGATTGTAAAGGTAGCGGTTTCGCTTAACAGGCTTGCCGCCTTTGACCTCACGTTAAACGATATTACAGCCGCCCTGCGCGGGCAGAGCATACTCTCATCCGGCGGGAATCTCCGCCGGGGGACGCGGGAATACCAGATCATGACTCAGGAGGAACTGGTCGATCTGAATCAGATCAGGCGGCTCGTGGTAAAGACGGTTAATATCAGCGCCGCCGGTTCGGGGCAGGCCGGCCGTTCCCAGACGATTCGCCTTGAGGATGTGGCGGATGTGAGCCTCGGCTATAACGACAACGCCGCCAGAGTGTATGTAAACGGGCAGAGCGGCGTTTATATTCAGGTAACGAGCGAAAGCGGCAGCAATCAGGTACAGGTAGCCAACCGGGTGATAGAGGCGTTACCCGAAATGAACGCCTCGCTCCCGCAGGGCATTACGCTGGGGATTCTTTCGGATAACACCACCATGATACGCGCAACCCTTGATCAGCTCTACAGCAACGCGCTTCAGGGGGTATGCTCGCCATGATTATACTGCTTTTGTTTTTGCGTAACATACGGGGAACGCTCATTATCGGACTCGCCATCCCCATATCGATTCTGCTCACCCTGATGTGCATGTCGATTTTTGGCTTTACGCTGAACCTCCTCACCATGACCGGCCTGATTATGGGCATGGGCATGACGACAGACGGCTCCATTGTTATTCTTGAGAACGTGTATAAATACCGCGAGCGCGGCGCAAAGCCGGACATTGCCGCGGTACTGGGAAGCAGGGAAATGCTGCGCCCCATTGTCGCGTCCGCAGCCACCACCCTCTGCGTGTTTATTCCGCTTATCATGTATAAAAACGATTTGCGCGAGATGGGTCAGCTTTTTAACGATCTGATTTTTACCGTTGTAATTTCGCTGTCTGTTTCCCTGCTGGTTGCCGTTACGCTGGTTCCGAGCCTCTGCGGATCGATCATCAAGATCAACACCCGCAAACAAAAACCGTTCAAGAACCGCGTTATCCGCGCTATTGACGATAAAATGGAAGGGGGATTCCTCTGGCTGGAAAACAAATACTACCAAATGCTGGGTTACTGCCTTTCGCACCGCTTTGTGATTCTTGCCTTTGCGTTTCTGATATTCGTGTTCTCGATTCTGCAATTCAGCGGCATCGGAATGAATATGTATGTCCGCACCCGCGTTGATGACACGGTGAATATCAATGTGTCTATGCCGCAGGGAACCGCCATTGATGTTACCGAAGAAACCCTGTTTGAAATTGAGGATTTGATCAAGCGCGAGGTGCAGAACTACCGGAATATTGTTCTGACCGCCAGACGGAGCGGGACAAATCAGGGGACAATTCAGATAACGCTTCCGAGTCTGGCCGAACAGACGGACACGCCGGATTCTGTTATTCGCAAACTCACCCCGTACACGAATCAGTTTGCCGGCGCGCGGGTCAGTTTCAGGGCAGGCCGCGGCATGGGGAATACGTCGCCCATAGAGATTGCGGTAAGCTCCAAAGATTACAATGCCATTATTGATACCGCTACGGAAATACAGCATATAATAATGCGCTATCTGCCGGATATTGAAAACCCCACCATCAATATTGATGAAGGGGCGCCCCAGCTTCGTGTGGAGATTGACAGGGATCGCGCCGCGAGTTTCGGCCTGTCGATTTCAACCATAGCCACGGAGATACGCGCCGCCATGGACGGCATTACCGCCACCACCATGAGCAGGGGCGACCGTCTGATAGATGTCAATGTTCAACTCCGTGACGAGGACAGGGAGGGGCTTCCCAATCTTGACGCGGTTTTTGTTATGAGCCGCAACGGCTCGCGGGTTCCGCTCTCCAATGTGGCGCATATCGCGGAGAGCCGCGCTCCCTCATCAATACGCCGTGAAAAGCAGGAGCGCGTTATTCGCATAACAGGCGATCTGGGCGGGGGGATTGCCGTCACCGATATGCAGCGCCGCCTTGAAGAAACGATAGCCCAGTACCTTGTTCCCCGTCAGGGTGTTACCGTCCGCTATCTCGGCGAGGCTCAGGAAATACAGTCATACGTCTGGCGTTATGTGCTCATTATCGGCACGGCTATCTTTCTGGTGTTTGGCGTTATGGCAAGCCAGTTTGAATCGTTTGTTGATCCGCTTATCATCTTTTTCACTATACCCATGCTGTTTATCGGGGTTATCTGGATATACAAGTTCACCGGAGAAGCCATGACCATGTTCTCGGCGGTAGGCATTGTCGCGCTGGTCGGCGTTGTGGTGAATAACGGTATTGTACTGGTCGATTATACCAACACTCTGATGGCGCGGGGCTTCAATTTACGGGAAGCCTGTCTGGAAGCGGGGCGCAACCGCCTGCGCCCGATTCTGATGACCAGCCTGACCACAATTTCCAGTATGTTCCCCATCGCGTTTTTCGGCGGTGTGGGAACCGATACCATCAGACCCATCGGAAAAACTTTTGTGGGCGGCCTTACCGTCAGTACGCTTATTACGTTATTTGTCATTCCGGTTATTTATTCATTGTTTAACGCGCGGCGAGCCAAAGTAACGGAACCGGTTGCTGCGCCTGCGGAAAAAGCGGTTGAAGATGTGCCGGTTACAACATCATAAACAAATTTGGTGANAGGCACTTTTGCGTGACCTGAAAAAATTCAAATTACCCCTTGACAGTATCATAGGAGGCACTATTGCGCGGCAATTTTTACGACAGGCTCGAAAAAGGTGTCAGGTACTGTTTTCATTTTCGGAACAAAAAATAGGATATATCCTATGACCAATCATCATCATCTTTTTTATATAAATAAAAATAAGATACTGCTGCTCTAAGACCATGTTCTTTGTCATCAAAATAATTTAGAATATTCCTAATATTTATTTCATCATTCTCATTATAAAATAAATTTCCTCTCGATAATTCTTGCCATGTTTTTCTACCATTTTTAACTTCGTTTTCATTAATAAAGTTCAATTCATCTTCAATCTTTTCATAACCATCTAATCTTAATTCATACATAATAAAAAGATTTACCATGCTTACCCAGAACACAAAGATATCGTTATGGTACTTTTTTAAATATTCGTTTTGGATTTCGTCAATCGTATCAATCAATATGTATTTTATATCGCTCATTAAACAGAATAAAGCACCCTCATTTACAACAGTATCTCTAATATATTTAAAAAATGTATTACAGAACAAGTTCCATGTTGAATAGAAAAATCTTGATTGTTCAGGAGGGCATAAATCAAATAATATTTTTATAAACTTTTTGGGTGTATCACTTAGATCTATATTCCACAAATTATCAAATTCAAGTTTTTCATCAGATTCAAATGTATTTGAATCATTAGTTGCGGTCATCTCCTGATTTTTATTATATGTACCAAGTAACCTAATATAGGTAATAGGAACTAAAAAATCATCCTCATCTTTAGGAAATTTACCTTTTTTTATTTCTTGTATATGATCTTCTATAAAATACAACAGACATAATGAAGCCGAAATGAATCCCTCAAAACAGGCAGGCACTTCCCATTTATCAATATTGTTTGGTATTGAAGGAATAAATATATCAAAATGCGAAGGTTCTAATAACCATGAATTAAGAACAAATTTTCTTAAAATGAATATAGTATCCATATTAATATTTATTTTTCTTTTGATGGTATTTAATTCTTCATTTGATAATTGCGAAAATTTTATTATATCATCCAATAAACTATTGTTTTTTTTTATATCCATCATTAATCTTTGTAAATCCTCTGTAAATTTTTTCTCAAAATCTTTATTTGTTTTATATTTTTTATAAATACCTTTATATTGAATATTATTTTCAATAAAATAATGTAACTTTTTGTATTGCTCATAGTTTTCTGGTTGTTTTAACACGGATTGAGGTAAAGTCCCATCATATAAATAAAGTAATACTGTCTTTCCAGCTTCAATTGATTTAATAACTTCTTCAACTGTACCACTTAAATATTTTAAAGTAGGTGAACCAATACGAGCACGAAAAACAACTATAAGTATATCAGTTTTATCTAATATTTGCTTATTTATTTCTTTTTGAGATTCACCTTTATTACTAATATTAGGGTAAACATTGTCCCAATCAGTTGGTTTTAATCCAATTTTTAGTTCTTCAGAATAAATTGAATCCCATTTGTGAACCACTTCATAAAATATTTTCTTTTCTTTTATAACATCACTTGGAGAAGAAAACATAATAATATAATTTTTTGAGTCTGTCATTTAATACTCCCTTTTCACGTATAATGCCCGCCGGCATTTATCTCAAGCCGCAACGCAGCCCTCTTTCACTTGGTGTCAATCACCAGTACCAGTCACCAGTGACTGACACCCACGCGCCTACTCTTTTAATTCCTTACGCTACATCTAGTGTACTCTTGCTTACCGACACTAGGCGATTCGGGTGCCTGTCACCCACGCGCCTACTCTCCCACGCGCCTACCGCAACTGCACCAGCCTCTGTTGCTGCTCTCGGGTGAGGGAGGTCAGCGTGCCAGATATTTGCGCCTCGTTGATAACTTTGTTTGCTAGACTATTATTGAACAGAGTCGCAACATAAGCTCGTCGTATTAACTCGTAAATCGCTTCTACCGTTTTCAATCTCAGATTCGTGTATAACTCATACACTTCTTTGGCGGCACTGTATGTTGTTGTATTGGGCGTTGTGTAAAAATTGGTCAGAATGGTTTTAATTTCATCCAATGCCGCGTCGCTCAAGGCCACCGCCGGTATCAGCGGGGCTTGGACGCGGACGGTATTTGCACATGCTTGGTCGAAATCTTCTGTATTTCCTAACATCGCAGATGGTAATGCGTCTAACGAAGAAGCGGTTAGTGTCTTTGTCTGTTTGTTTCCATTGAAATAACCCTCATAAATTAAAATACATTGTCCGGTTTGCGGATTACGTTTTAATACCGTATTATAAGACCTTCTGATTGTTGTGTTGTCTAACATAAAACTCACCTTATTAAATTCCTCATCCACCACTGCCGAAACCAGGGCGCGTATGCCGTTGCGGTAGTAGGTTTCTATTTCGGCTTTGTTTATCCTATTCTCTGCACAAAATTCATTGAGCAATGTTGCATAGACAGAAGCATTGGAGCCTTTTAGAAAAGTGGCTATCTGCAAATTTTGATACATAAACGCACCTACTTTAAGGTCGCTATCACGGTTTTTGGGCAACATTTGTGCCGCTTGCACTGGACGAGCCTTTATTGATTCGCTACATATGTAAGAGGCATATAAAAGTTCATCATTTATATCTATATCTGCCGTATCTCCGCTTAACGAAGCAATTTTATCCCAATGATCATCACAAAGACCCCCAAGCGTCCAATAATTTACCTTCCTTTTATTATCTTTTTCTAGGAAATAAGAGTTATAGATAGATAAATCACTTGCACTAATCATACCATTTATTGTATTTGTCTGCCCAAACGCGCCAGCCGATAAAATGCACAAAAGAAACAATGTAAAAATAAAGTTTTTCATGGTAAGTTCTCCTTTGGTTTTTGCCGTAAAACAGTGGCAGCAAGAGGGGAACCTTCGCCGCTCTGCGGCTCGGTTGCGGTTCCCTTGCCACCTAAAGCAATTAACAAATTAACAGGTAAGAGGTAACAATGAAAAGAGAAAAGGGAAGAGTGAAAAGAGAAAAGTTGTTGGGCGCTATCATTTCTCTTTCCTCTTTTCTCATTTGTCATTTCTCATTCCTCATTCTTCTTTCCTCATTCGTTTACGTCAGGCGTGGGCTAATTCTTTGTCATTTTGAACAATGGCTTGCATTTCACCCTGCATATTTTTAACAAGGAGGGCAAGTGCGGCAAGGCGGACTTCCATAGATTCTTTTTTTGTCGCTTTGCGGTAATTCCCTTGCGCTATAGCAGTAGACACCTCGTTTACTATTTTGTCAACGTCAATTTTATCGTAATTCATATCATACCCCTTCTAACAAAAAGTAATACTGTTTGGTTAATTTCATTGCATGAATGACCACAAGACAATCTTGTTCGTCATCTTCAATCGCAATGATTTCCAAAGCCCTTCCCACATTATCAAATCCAACAAACAAACGCTTCATTGGCGGATAATTTAACATAATGTCATTATTGAAATGCAATAAACAGTAAAGGATATTTTCTGCTGATATTCCATGTTTATATGCACTGTCCAAAATGACAATATCCACGATAACTCCTGCTTATACTATACCGCTTTAAACAATGGTCACGCAAAAGTGCCGGTCACCAAATTCCTCTAGCGTACCTGATTTGAATATACACTATATACAGGGGCAGTGCAAGCGGGTTCAAAATCGGCCTCCATGCGGATTTTGAACTGGGGAGTTTTGCGGGGCAAAACTCCATCTAAAGCATGGTAACACCGTCATCCATGACGGCTAAAGCAATCGGCCTCCAGTAATTAAAAACCGGTAGGCGCATGGGTGACGGTAGGCGCGTGGGTGACAGTCACCTGCTTTAGGCCGCATGGATGCGGGTTTTGAGCAGGATTGCCAAAAAACGCCCAAATTTGCCGAATTTAAGCCAAATTTGACCGAATTTGAGCGTTTTTTTACGAAAAACACGGATATTTTGAAAGAATCGATGATTGAAAAACAGCCGCGCTCCGTCAAAAAACGACCGCGCTCCGTCAAAAAACGACCGTGCTCGGTCAAAAAACGACCGCGCTCGGTCAAAAAACGACCGCGCTCCGTCAAAAAACGACCGCGCTCGGTCAAAAAACGACCGTGCATGGTCAAAAAACGACCGTGCTCCGTCAAAAAACAATCAACGCTTGACACAAAAAAGCAAGCGTCTAATAGAGAGTAGGGAACGTTAGGTGAATTATTGCAAACGTTCATCGTCAAAAATCAGGCGTTAGGTGAAAATCACCTAACGTATCAAACGAAAAAGCGGACGTTAGGTGAAAATAAATGAAGAGTGAACAGTGAAGAATGAAAAATGAGTCAACGAATGAAACGAATTAAAACGAATAATTATTCAATCTTAATTCGTACACATTCGTGTAATTCGTTGACTTTTCATTTGATTTAATTTTTATTTTGTAAGGAGATTATCATGACAACAAAAAAACCAGCCGTAAAGAAAACCACGGCACCGAAAAAAGCAACCGCAAGCAAGAAGCCGACAACCGCGAAAAAGAAAACAACCACCGCAAGCAAGAAAGCGCCTGCGGCGAAGAAGCCCGCCGCGAAAAAACGGGCAGCAGCGGCAAGCAAAAAAATAAACGCCGCAGTCAAGAAACCGGCGGACGCGAAAACAAAATCGGCGATAGCGCAAAAACTGGAAGCGCTCGCCCGCGATTTGGAAAACGCCCCCGAGGAAATCAAAGCGTTATCCGCAAATCATGAAGCGCACATCGCCCTGCTCCCCCAGCATTTCATGACCGAGATATTGGAAGTCATAAATACCCTGATGGATGATTTTCAAACCATTTCAGATAACAATTTGACGCTGGAGCAGCGCCGCCGCAAAATCGGCGCGGGCATCCGCAACTACGGCTTCATGGAAAAAGTCGCGGACATCGCCGCCGCCAACCCGCAGTTCGCGCAATTTTTTGACGTAGCCAGCCTCCGCAACTCCATCACAAACATCGACATGTGCCGCGACATCGTGCTCGCGCTCCAGTCCTTCCAGCGCGCCGTCAGCAACACCATGTTCGTCTACAGCACCGACGCCTTCAGCATGTCGCGTATTTTTTACCGCATGGTGCAAACAATGGCGCGTCAGGGCGATCCCACCGCGATCCAGCTCTTCCGCACCCTCTCCCCCTTCTTCACCCGCCCCAAACGCGCCAACGCCGAACCCACCGAAAAAGAACTGGAGCAGCACCTNCACGCCATGCTGCAAGGCAAAAGAGACGGCAAAATCGTCGTGGAGAACGTCTCACCCAAAGCAAGCAAAGGCGTGCGAAAAGTNGTNGANGAAACGAGCAAGGACAGAGCGGCGATTAAAGAGACGAAGGAAGGGGAGGTTACGGAATGAGTAATGAATAAAGAACAGAGAACAGAGAACAGAGAGAAGCTAACAGGCAACAACTTCGTTCTTTGTTCACTGTTCTTTGTTCTTTTCATTGCTTTAGCCGTCATGGATGGCGGTTTGGAATAGCGGGAAGTGACTGCCAATAAATTTTGGAGGAAAACTCTTATCAAATCTTACATCTTACGGTTGATCAAAAAGATCGGGATAAACTTTTTCCAGAGTTTCAGTGGAAATTGATTCAATCAACACAACAAACGAATCTATGCTAAAACTGCGGAACCTGAAAGAATACTCTAAAAAATCACAATATGAAGACTTTATATTATCCGTCTTTTTTATCCTGCCGGTACATTCCAGAACAAGACCGATAAGGTAAATGGCAAATGATTCGTTTATAATACAGGCATCAAATTTATTTCGGTATCTTTTATCAGTTATGGTAAACGGCCTTAGCTTTATTATCCAATAGGCATATAAAGCCGCTTCCTTGCATTCATTTATTTCCATGTTATGAAAACAATGGTAGTACGCCTTGCGCTTGTCAACTCGAACAATAATATCCATGAGAGTATAGAACGAAATGTGTTTTTCCGTTCCTATAGGAAAACCTTTCAGGAGCAAAAACTCNTCAAATCTTTTTTGGAAAAGTTGAAGAATTTTTTCTATGTTTTCGTATGGGATACGTTCATATTTGAGATTACTGTTTCGTTCTTCCGGCATTATTACAGGCTGNCCTTCCTTACAAAGACAGGGGAGGCGCTTATATCAGGCTTTCCGTCCTGAAGAATATCAATGAATCCGTTTCCCGATACGCTTAACTGCGGGTGATTGCCGTCTGTCCTATTGAAAACCTGATCGGCAATTTCCTTTACATCAGCGGAGGTTAAACCGGGGACAACTTCTCTTTCAGTTTTGACCATATTACTTTCCTTATAACATTATAGTAAACCGGACAAGAACCGTCAATTGGTTACGCAGGGTGGC
>JGI24698J34947_10002150_pt1 | contig 10563 bp, 14 predicted proteins | sample TergutMp193P3_FD_34947 | JGI IMG/M metagenome (IMG submission 34947) | reverse complement strand
CGCTGTAGTATCAGCGAAAATACCGCACGCGCAGTCCGCGCAGTCGCAAAATTATCGTTGGAAAAATGAGGATCATGCGGTATAATGATATAAACGAAATCTTTTTATTAGGAGCGGAACATGAAAATTAAAGGCTTTTTGAAAATTTTGGGAATTATAGCGTTTTTTACGTTAATTGCCTTTTTCATAACGGGATGCCCTGAGGATAAAACTCCCGAAAAGGAAGAAACTCCCGAAGTAACCAACCCGGTTACTATTATTATGAGGAATTACATTAGCGATGTAGTAGGTCACTTTAAGGGAAGGATATATTCATGGGATGTACTGAACGAAGCCTTTCCCGATGGTGTAAGCGCCGGTGCGGACTGGAAAACTTCAATGCGCACTAATAATCCCTGGTATAAGGCAATCGGTTCTAATTTTGTATATGAAGGATTCCTTGCCGCTCGTTTGGCAGACCCCGACGCGATTCTGTATTACAACGACTATAATCTTGATAATTCAGGAAAGGCGACAATGGTTCGCAATATGGTGCGTGATGTTAATAACAAGTACTTGGCTAGCGATGATAAACCTGACGGAGAGTCTGCCGGCAGACTCCTTATTGAAGGTATTGGAATGCAGAGCCACCACAATACCAATGTACAGGCGAACAGTATAAGAGCCACCCTGAACCTTTTCAAGCCATTGGGCGTAAAAATTTCAATTAGCGAACTTGACGTGCTTGCTCAAGGTTATAAAAGTGCCCTTGAAGGCGCAAACAAATCTCCTGATCCCGGAAATAATCTTACGCTTCAAGCGACACGGTACGGCGAATATAGGGCTGTGTTCATTGATTTTTCCGACATAATTGAGCGTGTAACTTTGTGGGGCGTTACCGATGACAAGAGCTGGCGGTCAGCAGGACAGCCTCTGCTGTTTGATTCAAGCGGTAAAGCAAAAGAAGCTTACTACAGTTTCACTGGTACTACCGGCAGCGGCGAAGATATAATGAACCTAACACCTATGAAGACTCAATTTAGCGCAAATTTTATGATGGGGAATATTTTTAACCCAAGTGATGTCAGCGGTTCATCATCTGTAACCAACACACGGCTTACGCGCCACTTCGATATACTTACCGCTGAAAACAACATGAAACCCAGCTATATTGCACCAAGTCGAAATAATTCAACTGGTGAAATAACGTACAGTTGGACTACGGCAGACAATATGGTCAACGCGGCTAGAGCGTCCGGCTTTAAAGTTGTCGGACACACCCTCCTTTGGCACAGCCAGAATGCCGGTTGGATGAACAATTTGTGAGCATAAACTGACACTTCAGTTTTGTCGGGGCGCTTAATTAATTTTATTTAACTCGAAAATTCATCTTGCAGAGGCGCAAATGGCGCGAGAGTTGCGGAAAAAATACCGTCATTCTTCCCCGTTGACAGGGGAAAAATGGCGGTTTATATTTATAGCGTTATGGAAAGAACCGCAGTCCGTAAGAAAAACAGCCCCAAAGCGCCAACGGTTAAAAAACGCGCCGCCCCTCACTTTGCCGACAAAATTCCACTCATACGCTCGCTTATCCTTGACAGCGTAAAACCGGGAACAATAAAGAAAATATACCTCTTTGGTTCTTACGCTTACGGAAAACCGACAAAAAAAAGCGACATAGATTTGTGCGTAGTTATTGGGAATAAACTTGTCAGATCAAGAACAGATATAAATTTAAAAATAGCGCTGAGTTTATTTGATAACAAAATTATTCCTGCCGATGTATTGGTGTACACAGAGAAAGAATTTAATGATATTACAAATCCGAATAGTGTCGAAAATACCATTATAAACAAGGGAAAACTGCTTTATGAGTAAATCGCTTGTTACTGAGAGTCCTGATGAATTATATACTGTCGCTGAAATGGATATTAAAACAGTAGATTCATTGCTTACAAAACCAAAATATTGATGAAATAATGAAATCTCTTGAAAGCATTTGTAATTTTCCGCCTATCAAAGCAATGCGCGATTCATTCAGCAAAGAACACAACTATGAAATTGTCGGCGAAATAACAATCACGAAAAAACAGTAACTGTCACTCCGCGTCCTCTATTCCATGATTTTCCCAAAATTATTCAATAATACGGCATTATTATCAAGAATGATAATATTTTCATCCTGTAGTCCTTCAATGGCGTATTTAAGAGTTCTCTGAATGCCCTCAATCTGTTTGCGGTTTTTGGTAATATTGCTTCCTGGTTTAGGAGTAATGATAACGCTGACGGCTACGGGTTCTTGATCCGAAAGGAAGAGTTCTTTCTTCGGCCATGCTATGTATAATTTTGCATCGTCAACATCGTCAATTGCCTTGATGTGTTCGGTGATCATCCTTTGCTGGGCGCGCTGAAAATTAACATTGCGCTCAAAGTCGGTCATTGTCCATCTGTCCTTGTCTAAGATAACCCATATTTTGACAACATAGAACTATTTGTATGAGATGGTTATAACATGATTGCTGATAACATCAGTAAGAGAGACATAATTTATACTACTTTTTTGCCTCAATTTTTAGTAAAGCTTTTGAAGATATTCCAAATTTACTTTGTATTTTGTTTTTTTCATTTGAATCAATACTATGCAACATACAATGATATACTATTAAATATCGTAAAACTTCATTTGCGGTCAAAGAGAAATCAATTGTTTTTTTATCCTTCAATATCTTTTCTATATTCAAATTTTTCCCATACCACATAAAAACTCCATGCTTAATCAATAAATGAACCGAAGTTTTTTGCTTATCACATATATTACCAATAATATTTTGTAATTTATCTGAGCCAATTGATCTAATTGTCTTAGTAATAAGACCTAATATTACTCCAAAATTTAAATCCCAAAATATTTTTTTTGCTTCTTTCCCAAGTCGTTCTTTTGAAAGATTTGTCCCATTATCACTCTCTATCTCTTGTAATTTCATAGAAATAAATCTAATTATTTCTTGTTGTTCCTTCTTATCTTTAATAATATCAAAGAATGAAGACAATATTCTTAAATTAATATTTATAGCTTCTGTTAATACTTCTTCAAGCCTCTGTAGTCCTAATGAACTCATCCTATTTTTTGCAATAATCCCCATTACCTCAACAGTTCTGACGCTACGTCTCAACGTATTAGAATAAATATCTTCCTTAATGTCATCTTGATCAGATGTATCTTGGTATTCGATGGTTTCCCTTTCTTGTTTTTCTTGAATTTCTAATTGTTTTTGTCTTTCAATTTCTGGAGAAATATGTTTTGGCAATGCAGCTTTTGCAATATTATCAAGCTCAGTATCAAAGAATATCAATTCACTTTTTGATAATGCTGTTTCTTTGTATTCTTCAAATTGCATCATAGCACTTAGAATAATTTCATTTAATAAATAATCATTCTTTGTATGATGACAAAGAAATATTGCAATATAAGCATTTTCATCTTTATGGAGATTTCCAATAATCTTATTTATATCATTTTTTCTTTCTGGCAAATGATCAGATAAGTATTTTGCTACAAAATAGTAATACAAGTAAAGATAAGGAAAACGATAATTCCCTAATGATGTCTTTATTAACATTCTTTGTGTTTGAAGATTGCTCAATACAGTATTGATTTTAATTGGAAAATAATATTTTTCAGTATAGGCATGGAAAAAAACTAAAAAATCATCCTCTGATACCTCAGATACATTATGTGAAAAAAAATGATATGCCAAAACAGATAATAAATTAATATAAACATCAATTTCGTCATTCTTGACACCTTGTTTTCTAAGGCAAATATAAATTAATGCTTGATAACAATAACCTTGTGATGTGATTTCTTGATCCAATGGTTTTTCAAAAGTTTCATGGGTACTTAATATTGACAAAATAAAAACAGGATAAGATGGCATAATGCCTTCATTAATTATTTTTCCTAAACTGTTATTTACTAATTCTGTTGCTACATCTAATTTTTTATAAAACTCATTGTCATGATAATTACTTGAAGTTTTATCATCTGTAAGAAGTATCCATTTTCTTATTAATTTGTCTCTAAGACCTGGACCAAATTGATTTATCTTATATCTATAATAATTTTTCGTAAGGTTTTCATCGTTAATATTCAACGAAAAAATATCATCTACAATAATTAATTGATACACATATTTATCAATATCTTTTAGTATCTTGTATTTTTTATCAGTATGTGCGTAATGAAAACCATCAATAATAATAACAAATTTTGTAACATCAACATCAGTGAACTTAATATTTTCATATTGCTCATTGAACAAATTTTCTATTTTTTTATTAATAAAACCATCAAATTTTTTGTCAAATAGATATATAGGGAAAAAATTCCTTGCTCGAAGTTTTAAATATAGTATTTTACACAATGTTGTTTTGCCTGATTGGCTTTCTCCAGCAATAAGGATTTTTTCTAGATTGATAAATTCTTCAAGAAAAACTTCTTCGGACGATATTTTATCTTCTTTTTCATCGTCTAAATTTATTTTTGATAAATCAGGAAAAACAAAAATATCGGAAATGTGAACCTCAGTTTTTTGTGAATGTGCATTTTTTAACATTTCAGAATCATTGAGAAACTTCATAAAAGTTTCTGTATTTCTTGCGTGTTTTTCCTTGTTCTTCTTTTCTATGATTTTCTTCAATTCATCATAAACATTTTTCCATCCTGCATTAGCATCTTCATATGTACTAATTGGCTTTCCATCGGTAGGCAACGCAAGTAAAACAGAAATATCATTAATATCAGTCCATGCACATTCTGACAAAATAATAGGGACAACCGATACTCCGTGTGACTTTCTTAATAAAGTAGCTTTTTTTAGTTCTCCAATACAAGCATCTGATGAAAGAAAATCAACAGAAATAAAAAGGCATATAATATCGGCTATTTCAATGTTTTTATCAATTTCATTTTGAAATATTTCACCACCAACTATTTTCCTATCGTACCATTCAGAAATGTACCCATTTTGCTTTAATGGAGCAATATGTTTTATAAATTCACTTATATATTTTTCGTCAAGATGAGAATAGGCAATAAACAATTTATATGGCATAATAACCCCTATCTTTTAAAATTTGCCATTGGCAACCCTGCAACAATATCCACTGTTTTCATACTAACCATTATACCTGAAAAAAACAAGTCCAAAATAAATTGAGTATTGTCACATTCTTTTAATCAATATCACTCTATCTGAAATTGTTTTATAAACCAAGAATTATCCCGAATAACCTCGAGCAGACGGCAAGTGGCTTCTTCTGGCAACAAACCAGCAAACATCTGTTGATAATCCACAGCTTCGGTTAAGCCTTGCAAGATACTTTTGTACTCTCATTGTTAACATATCCCCATTTATATAGGTAATTTCAAGAATAATGTTGTTAAGTCCGTGAATTAATACAAGATATTATTAAATATAACAAAGTATTGACAAATTCATCCGTATTTATTAATATGTATCATAGAGGGCTATTGATGAACTACGAATGGGATATTGCTAAAAACCTTGAAAACATCAGGAAGCACAAGGTCAGTTTTGAACAGGCAAAAATAGCCCTTGAAGACCCTTATCGGCTATGTTTCTATGATGAAGTCCACAGCCTGAATGAGGATCGGTATTTAGTTTTTGGTAATGCCGAAGGTCGGATTTTATTCGTAAGCATAGTATGGGTAGACGAAAACACTATCCGTATTATTTCCGCCCGGCGTGCCGGCAAAAATGAAATGGAGGCGTATAATGAAAACTGTTCGTTATTCTACGGAAGACGTACCTAAACCCACAAAAAAAGACTGGGATAGGCTTGACAGCGTAAAAGAAAAAGATATTGATTATTCCGACATCCCGGAAGTGACAGATTTCTCCAAATTCCGCCCATGGGAACAGCGCCAAATGTTCAAGCCGATAAAAGTTTCCGTTACTTGCAAACTTGATGCCGATATAGTCGCGTGGCTCAAGCAGAGTGGGAAGGGTTATCAAACACGTCTTAATGCTGTTTTGCGACAGGTTATGACAAACGCCCAATAAACATCTAGAAAAAGAGGACTATATCTGCCTTACCGATATGCTTAAAGCAAGAGACGGTGACCTTTTTGCAACCAACTCTGGCTGAAAAACCAGAATACCCTTGAATATATTGGCATTTGGGAGCAGATAAATAACCCCCAAAGGGAAATCGTGCCTACACGACAAACCGCATTGTTCACGCTTATTGCATCATGCCTGTATCTCAAATCTATTCCGCGATATTCCCAAAATTATTCAATAATACGGCATTATTATCAAGAATGATAATATTTTCATCTTGTAGTCCTTCAATAGCAATTTTTAGAAGTCTCTGAATACCCTCAATCTGCTTGCGGTTTCTGGTAATATAGATTCCGGGTTTAGGAGTAATTATAACGCTGACGGCTACGGGCTTTTGATCCGAGAGAAAGAGTTCTTTCTTCGGCCATGCTATGTATACTTTTGCATCGTCAACATCGTCAATTGCCTTAATATGATTGGCGATCATCATTTGCTGTGCGAGCTGAAAACTGATATTTCGTTCAAAATCGATAAGTGCCCACCGATACTTGTTGAAGATAACCCATGGTTCAATATCAGTGGGAATAAGATCTTCTGAAATCAATATTGCTCTCATACGTCTAGCAGTGATTTCGTCGGCAACTAGAATCAGTCCATCGGGAGTAACTGATGTTTTTATTCCTTCCTGATTTATACGCAGTACAATTCTATTAAGCGCCGCTTTATCCTTTATGGGTACATCAAAGACCGTAACAAGATTTGACGAAGTCGATATGTTGAAAAAGATAATTACGCCTACTATTACCACAACTGCAATTACGACAAAGCTAATTAGCCAGATCATTTTCAATTCATTCCTGAGTATTAAGCGATTCTTACTATGTTTCCTTAATATACTACTTTTGTTGGCCTTTTTTAATTTTACAATTCTTCTTATCTTGTTTCGTTCCTTGTTTTTATATATTCTTTTCATTTTCCCCCTCCCCAAAAAATGTTCGCGCCTATTGCGTCGTGCCTCTTTATCTATTTCTCTGATAATTCCAAATTATGTTATCAAGATGGCGTACCGATTTTATACGATTATCATTAAGAACCAATAAAAGTCGTTCAAAAGCATTCTGTGCACATGAAATATTTATTGTTTTTTGCTCTCTTTTTATTGCTTCAGCCAGAAATCGTTTGATCATTCTATCAGCTTTTATTTTATTTTCATCGCCTGCAAGCATATAAAAATAATTTAAACTTAACCCACTTTTTTGTCCGGGAATATTTTTTATATCATTTTCAAATGATTTGTTGTTTTCAATATTTTTTGCAATCTCTTGAAAATAATTTACATTGTATTTTGACAACACTTCAGCAAATCTTTTAACAGCCTCTGCCTTTAAAATTCCATTTCTTGTGGAAGTCCGCTGGTGATTATCAAATATATCATCAGCAAGTTCTTCAAATGAAAACTTTGTCATATATTTTAGAAAATCAGAAATAGATTCTTGTTGTGTTGTTTCTGGATACAAAGATTGGGCACGTAAATTTTTATCCCGATATGGAACAAGTTTTCTTTTGGTACAATAATTTTGAATTACATTTATTACACCTTGATATCTTACACTTATTGACCATACTGCATCTATAACGCATAAGGAAATATGATTATAATAGTACCCATCACCAAGCGGTTTAATAACCTGTATATTTTTTCTAAAATAATCAGCGATTTTGTTGATTTCGTTATCAGTCAACATATTACATTCCTTTACAACATATTAATCTTCTGCCCATCATACAAGGACAGGCGTTTTTTTACCGCCCTCTCGCTTGCCGTGCTTTATCAAGCCCTTGTCTTGCCCTTTCAAGATTCGGGTCTATTCTCAATGCCGCCTCAAAATCCGCAATAGCCCGGTTATAGTCGCCCTTTTCATAATACGCATCACCACGCCATGCATACGCATAGGCATCATCAGGTTTCAACCGTATTGCTTCGGTGTAATCCGCAATCGCCATGTCATATTCGCCTTTTTCTTCATACGCAAGACCACGCGATCCATATGCGTAAGCATTATCATGTTCCAACCGTATCACTTGGGTATAATCCGCGATGGCTTGGTCGTAATCCCCCTTCTTGGCATACGTAGCGCCGCGGTTGTAATACGAAGGGGCATAATTTGGGTCAAAGCGAATCGCCTGAGTATAGTCCGTTATGGCACGGTCATAATCGCCCTTAGCGTAATACGCAGTGCCTCGAAATTCATACGCAAAGCCATTATTGGGGTCCAGTTTGATCGCTTGGGTAAAGTCCGCAATGGCTCGGTCATAATCCTTCTTGTAATAATACGCCGAACCTCGACAGGAATACGCCCAAGGATCATTGGGGTCAAGACGTATCGCCCAGATATATAATGACCAGTTCAAATCCGCACAGAAATGGTCCCAATCCGCAATAGCCGAGTCCCAATCGCCTTCATCGGCATACGCCTTATAACGGTCATAATACACATTACCGCGGTTGTAATACGCATCAGCGCGTCTAGAATACGCTTCGGCATAATCGGAGTCAAGGTGTATCGCTTCTGTAAAGTCCGCAATGGCGCTGTCATGATCGCCATTATAAAAATACTCAAGCCCTCTAGCATGATACTCTTCCGCAGTTTGTAGTGCTGTCCGCCCCAAATCTAACGTTTCACACGCAACCGCCAGCAGTACAGTGGCAGTCGCTAAAATTAGAAAAACTCTCCTTTTCATTTTCCCCCTCCCCAAAAAATGTTCGCGCTTATAGCGTCGTGCCTGCCCTCATACAAGGATAGGCGTTTCCGTTACTTAAACAAAAACACAAATATTGTACTTACACCATTTATCGGACCATCAACATGTACTCGCCTTATATTTGCTTCATCTTCAAATGTATTTGAACCTAAAGCTGAACAAACAGCAGGGTAACCGTTTGATAAGTTTAAATTTTTATGAACATCTGCGACAGGAATAAAAACGCCTTTATCTCCTCTAAAACGAGACGGTTTAACATAAGTTTCTATGCAATAATTCCTGATTTCATCAGCCTGTGACATAATTTCCTCCATGCCTCAACATAAATAACATTTAAAGATAACAACGTTATCTCCTTCCCTGAAGTCGTGCCCATCATACAAGGACAGATATTTACTTTACCGCCTTGTCGCTCGTCTGATGTAATTCTGCAATTTTCGCAGTGTCTCTTGGTCCTCCCTCATTGCAGTAATTTCCAGATTGCTCTGGACTTGGACAGGGATGCCTAATATTTGATCCGTTAGGCTTACCACAGTCAGTTATACCTTCTTGTGTTAAATTATTGTACTTGCATTCCCAATACTTACAACCCATAAAATCCTCCTAATATAATATTTATTCAACACGTCTAAAAACTGTATAAAAAGCTGTAAGTTCATTACCGATAAGAGCACCTGTTTCTTTATTCCCACCCCAACCAATATTCTCAAATGTAAAATTAACAGTATCACCATTTATTGTATACGATCCAGATGTAATTCCCGAACCACTTCTATATGAAAAACTATTTTGTCCAAAGGTCATATAGTATCGTTGATCATCAATATCTTGCCATTTTGTATTAGCAAGGCGGTTAGTAGAAGTTGATGTACTCTTTGATGAACGGCTGCTGTTATTTGATTTTGGTTTATCTTGCGGTGAATTATCATTATTGCCTAATTTTGTTACAAAATCATAACCGGAAGTTATGTTTTTTGGGAAAACATCATTATTATATGGCTTGTAAAGAATATCAAATCCGGCATTTTCTCCTTTATAGGTGTAAATAATTTTTATCGCTTCGCCTTTTCTAATTTCTAAGCCGAATTTTATTTTAAGCCATTCTCCAATTTCCTTTTCTTCTTCAAAAAACCCTGACTTTAAAATATTGGCGATTTCAGGTAAATTATTTCTTCGCTCAATTTTATAAACATCTTTAAGAACACCCATAATAGCGTCCTGATCAGATGTATACGAATACTTTGCTTCGATTTTTGCATCAGTTACAAAAGAGGGTTTACAGCTTATAATAATTGATGTAACAAACACAAATAGGATATAACACAATACTTTCTTCATTCTTTTTCTCCTTAATCAACTTCCCTCTCCGCAAACTGCGAAACCGCCCCTGCCTGACCGTTCTCCATCGATAACCCATATTGCCGTTTAACGGCGGATTCTGCCGTAACCGCCGTAATTACCGTTGACATGATAAGGCGCTTTGATTCCGTTCCTAACTGACGGTAACCCTCTAATAACTCCTTTTCTTGGTCTTGCATTGTATACTCTCTAAGAGTAATTTATACCTTTTAAGAGTATTTTGTCAAGCAATTTCATCATTAAAGGATATTTTCATTGAATTTTTCCATATTTTCCGTTATTATCGAAAAATCGTTGAGTTATGAACAAACGGTTAAAAGAATTGAGAAAATCATTAAAAATGACCCAAGCTGAATTTGCGGCTANNCTTGAAATG
>JGI24698J34947_10002149_pt1 | contig 10564 bp, 10 predicted proteins | sample TergutMp193P3_FD_34947 | JGI IMG/M metagenome (IMG submission 34947) | reverse complement strand
CTGACAATGAGTTTCGGTTTTTTGTCCAGTCTGTAATTGCGGCTGGTTGCCCGCCAGTCTATCGACCTGATCGAATCGCCTTCCTGATAATCGCGCAGGCTTTCAAATTCAAGGCCGTGTCCCCTCTTGCGGATCTGCCTGATCTCGCCCTTTTCGGGATTTCCTTTCATCTCCGTTCCACGCGCCATTTGTTTAAAGTTGGGATAAGTCCGCCCCCGGCTTATTATGCTGTGTGTTACGCGAAGACGCCAGAAACGCATTGGAGAGCCGAGCAAAAATTCCATGCCGGAAAAAAACCACGGCCCTCGTTCTTCGGGCATCAGATTGTATTCAAAGACAATAGAGTCCGAATCTTTGAGCGCCTTTCTGTCAAGGCTTGCCGGAAATACACCCGCGCTCATTGTATCAGGGTAGAGATCGAAAAGTTTGATTGAAAAGGGGAGCAGTGGCTGTTTTGTACGGCTGATGAGAAGTTTAACCTGCGCGTGTTCGCCCTGCGCGAGAGAAGAAGGAATTTTTCTTTCGACGCGCAAACGGTCGCCGAGTAAAAGCAATATCAGAAGATCAACCAGAATGAAGGGGACAAGCCCGATACCCGCAAGAAGCCAGATTAAAAAAACCTCCTCAAAAAAGAAAGCGGCGCATCCAAGAAAGAGGTAGAGCAGGGACGTTATGAACAAAGTCCTGCCGGGTAAAAACATGGAACGGCTTTCAGCTTCCTTCATTAATCCGATATTCCTTTGGGCGCTTCAATTTTTGACAGAAGGTTTTCAACAATGCGCCTTCCGCTCAATCCTTCAAGCTCGCTCTCCGCTGAAAGCGTCAGGCGGTGGGCGAGAACTACGGACGCGAGAGCCTTTACATCGTCAGGTAACACAAAGTCCCTGCCCGAAAGAAGGGCGCGGGCGCGGGCGCAGCGTATAAGCGCAAGGCTCCCCCTCGGACCGGCTCCGGTTTCTACGGCGGGAGTTTCCCTTGTAGCGGCGGCAATGCGCACGGCGTAATCGACGATGAGCAAGTCTACCTTAATAGAAGAGGCGGTATTTTTCATTTCGTTAAATTCATCGGTTTCCAGAACCGTATTTACGCCTTCGATTGAAAGTTCCGCGCCCGTGTTCCCGTTTAAAATTTGGGTAACCATTGTTTTTTCTTCTTCCGCGCCGGGATAGCCCGCGATTATTTTCATCAGGAAGCGATCCTTCTGCGCGTCGGGCAGGGGATAGGTTCCCTCATGCTCAAACGGGTTTTGAGTCGCCAGAACCATGAAGGGGGAGGGCAGGCGGCGGCTCTCGCCGTCGAGGCTCACCTGAAACTCCTGCATGGCTTCAAAAAGCGCGGCCTGAGTTTTTGCCGGAGCGCGGTTAATTTCATCGGCGATGAAAATGTTTGTAAAGACAGGCCCTTTGCGCGTAACAAATTTCCCGGTCGCCGGATCAAGCATGATGTTGCCCGTTATGTCGGCGGGCATGAGGTCGGGGGTAAACTGCACCCGCTTTGAATCGCCGCCGACTGTTTTTGCCAATGCGCGTACCAACAGGGTTTTGCCCAGGCCCGGCACGCCCTCCACAAGCAAATGTCCGCCCGCGATCAGGGTGATAAGGGCGTGATCCACTAACTGTTTCTGTCCGATGAAAGCCTTCGCGACTTCGTTTTTTACCTGCTCAAGTTTTTGAGCGGCGGTTTGTACGTTAAGATTTTGCTGTTCCATTAAATATTCTCCGGTATTGATTTATTAGTTCACGGTAATTATACGCTTTTTTCTTTTCATAAACACTTGAAGGGTTCTGTTCACGTTGGTATATCTCAAGATAATTATCAAGGGCGCGGTACTTTTTTAGAAAGCGGATTTCCGCGATGAAGCGCTCCCTTATCGGCCTTGAAGTTTTTTGTTTCTCAACAGCCGTCAGGCCGAAAACAGGAACCGCCATCCAGAAACCCAGAATAATCAAAAGAAACGCGGAGACGGCTACGGGCAAAAGATTTCCCCTTTCCATAATTTTTCCAAACATACTTTTCGGTATATACCTTTCCCTGACAAAAAGTACGCCCTTTTTTTTCCCTTCTGCCCGCGCTCCTGTAAGTTTCCATGCAAGATTTGCGTTTATTTCCTCATTTAAATGGCTGTTGTTCATGAAAGAAGGCCTGCCGATAAAGGTTAACGCGCCGTCTCCGACGGGAATTTCCACAAGTCTTGTATAACCATTTTGATCTTTTATGGCAAATATCCCATCACTGTCTCTAAAGAGAAAATGAACGTTCCTGCCAAGCTGAGGTATGGATTCTTCCGGCGCAGGTTTATCTGACGCAGATTTATCTGACGCAGATTCATCTGAAAAAAGTTCCCCTTGATTATTTTCTTCCGGTGTGCCTTGTCCAACGGTAATTCCAAAACCGGAAAGCAATTTTAAAAGATTTTCATCTATAGAAGATGTTTCATAAATATCCAGGCTGATTATAATATAGCCGCCCTGTTCGATCCACGGAAGAATCAAATCTTCCGCGTTATCCCATCTGGCCGCCGAAGAATGAATCATAACAACTCTTTCTTCTACAGCCGCAAATTTTGACGGATTAAATTTATTTTCAAAGCGGACAGGATGGCCTGTTTCTTTCAGCCATCGTTCCATAGCGTAATAACCATTGGTAATCACTTCGCGGGACGGACCTGAAAACATTTTTTCTTCGTATATTTCAAGATTGTTGTAAAGAACCAATCCGGCCAGGACAAGGAAAAGAATTATACCGGCGCAAATAAAAATCCGTTTATTCATCAATAGTCCTCAACGATTTACAAAAAGCGGCGGCTTGTTCAAAACTCCCCGCTGGCGGAAGCCTCTGCGCATAGGCGAGATATATCCAGTTCTTTATCAGTTCGCCGAAAACTTTCGCTTCTTCAAAAGTACAGGTTCCGCCTGCCGCTGAACTTACCATGTTTGCGCAGTCGTTCTCTGTCGCGTTAGGCGGAAAATCAATGCCCCGGTAAAACGGCCATGATAAAATGGCGGCGGCGGTACAGTAACCCCACGCAAGGCGCGTGTTTCCCTGTTCATAAAAACTTAATGCCTTTTCAAGAAGCGCTTCGGGATTTTCTTCATGTGTTTTTTGCAGAGGTATAATGCCGGGATGGTCATCCGTTCCGCCTCTGTTTCTGTTGAATTTTCGCATATAATAAAACAGGAACGCAAGCAGTCCGGCAATGGCGCAGATTATAATTAACCGAAAGAGGAACGCGAATATTTCTCTGATACGCTGCATACGAAACATTTTTTCCGGATCAAAACTTTGAATATCCTGTATGGGTTTTTTCAACCGTATTCCCCATGTATCTCTTTCGCCGCCGAACTCGTCAGAGTTATAAATGTCCTTTAGTTTTTCAAGCGGGACTTCGCCGGAGGCGGGATATGATTCGCCGTTATCTGCAAATGTTTTAAGGGGCAGAAACAGGAAAAGCAGGAATAATGCGGCTAACGCGCCGTTTTTGCCTTTATTCTTCAGTTTTTCCGCAAAATCACGGAATATTATTTCAATATCCCATCCTTCAACTTCGATCCTGCTGTTGATATAAAGGCTGAATCCCATGCAGACATATATAGGTTCAACCAGCATAAAAATAAAACAGTATATGGCGTAAATATATATTTCAAAATCCCGGAATGACTGCCACATGGAAAAAAGAAATTCATCCATTATAAGGTCCGACATAATAACAAGAAAAAGCAGCACTCCTGTTAAAAGGGCAATTTCGACCGAGATTCCCCAAATTGTTAAAAGAAAACAATACCCGGCGCCGCCTTTTTTCAAAAGTTTTTTTCTCTGCGACATCTGCCTGCCGGATTTGGGATTTTGTTCCAGCACGCGCACAGGCATCATTGCGGAACGGAACGGGCTGAAGCGCCGCCATAATAAATCGCCAAGCAGTCCCCGGCGCAGGCTTTTGCCAAGACCCCGGCACAGACGATTCCAGTTTGCGCCCTTTTCAAAAAACCGCACCGATATTATGTGCAATACGGGCCTGTCAAAAAGAGGTTTCAACAGCCAGATTAAAAGCCAGGGCCAGTATAATTGAAGTCCGGGAATCAGCCTGAACGTAAAAGCGCATACCCAAAATGGAATCGCGAAGAACGGCATAAAGCTGATAAAATTTTTCCGCCACAGCAGCAAACCTGTATCAGCCGCTTCACGAAAATCCTTGTATCCCAGGGACAGCTTAAAAGGAATGTTCATTTTTTTCCCCTTTGGCGGAAACACGTCCCATTAATAAAAAATACGAAAGCACAAGAAGCCAAACGGCGATACCTGCTCCTATTCGCAACGCAAACGGAAAAGTGTGCCTGGAGGACCAAAAGGCTTCTATAGCTGCGGCAATAAAAAGCATCAGGGCGCTGCCCGCGATTATCGGCATAGCGTCCTGTCCCGCTTTTTTTATTGAAGCTCCCCGGCTTAGTCCATTGGTAACAAAAAACCTGTAACCCAAAAACATACCGGAGTACGCGCTGAAAATAATCGCGGTCAGTTCCAAAGCGCTGTGTGCAATTACAAACGGAATAAGGGTATTCGCGTAACCTGTATAGATTAAATGCCCTTCAATGATTCCTGATTTTACCGCGTTAATGCAGAGTATCAAAAGGCTTCCAAATCCGGCGAATATGCCGCCCGCGAAAATTCTAAAAGTGATGGAAATATTATTGTAAATATAAAAGCCGAACATATCCGCGTCGCCGCTTACATTGCGGGGCTGCAGGAAATGAGCGCTTTCGGGATCATACATTTCTTCATACTGCTCAAGTTCGTAAGCCGAAACCAGTTCTTCGGATATGCCGGGAAATCGAAAGCAGAGAAGGCCGAAAAAAAAGGCAAGGCCGTAAAAGAGCAGGGTTATAGCCAGTATTCCCCTCCAATGGGAACGAACCGTTTGGGGAAAAGTTTTTATCAGAAAACGAGTCAGCGCTTTCACGGACCAGCCGTGCTGGCTGTAAAGTATCTGATTCCCTTCGTTTACAAGAGTATTCAGCCTCTCGATAATCGCGGGATCAAAACTGTTGGCTTTCGCGGTATTTAAATCCTGTGTAATTTCCCTGAAAGATTTAAGAAACTGAAGAGAGCCCTTTGCCAAACCGCGCCTGTTTCCCGTAACAAGAACCGCGAATTCACTCCAAACTTGTCCCCGGCGCTGAATAAAATTCTGCTCAGTCATCAGATTTCACCTGACAATTTGCGCGCGATTCCCAAAAGGAAGGCCGCATTCGGCAAAACGCAGTTATTGTTTTTCAAATAAGGCGCGTAAATACCGGCAATTTCATTGGCTCTTGCTTCTCCAAGCAGGGGATAACGCCTGGCAAAATTAAGAATTGCCTGCTTTTCTTCGCTGGAAAGCGGCATTAAAGGAGTGACAGGTTCGTATTTTTCAAGGAAGAGGCTTAATGAGCCTCTCGGATTATTTTTTACCACTGAAGTGTAAACAACCAGAGTGCCGCCCGCCCAGTCGCCGATACGCTTAAAACCCCGGCTTGCCGCAATTGTAATAAACGCGATTGGAAAGCAGAAAAAGAAAGTGTCGGCGAAACGCATGAGGTTTCGCAAAAAAGAAGCGGTGGGGTCTACGGGAGAGCCGTCGTTTTTTACCACCCTGATCCCTGTCATGCGCTTGCCAAGACTCTGTCCCCGGAACGCGAGTTCGCAGATAACGTGGTAGAACCAGTCAACAAGAAAAAATAGAAGCAGGGCGAGCCATATTCCCATGCTCTCTCTTAAAACGTTAACCGTTATATATGTTACCAGTAAAATTATCCATTGTATGCTTTTATCTATCGCATAGGCAAGCGTCCGCACAGGAAGACCGGCAGGGTATAAAACAAATTCCACACCCTCTGGAGTTAGAGCTTTCAGAGAGGAATCAAACAGGGCGTTCTGCTGAGGCATTATTCAGTTCATTAATCTTGTTGCCGTTACTGCGGCGAAGATTACTGATAAAATAACAAATACCGGGGTGAGGGCAAGAAAAACAATGCACAGTATGCCGTTAAATTTCCATAATGATTTGTTGTTCTTAAACGCAAGTTCCATGTCCTCATCCGAACCGCTGAGCTGGTAATCGCGAATTTTTGCCCCGCAAAAATAGGTAAACCTGGCCGGGAAAAAATACAGCGCTCCGCCGGCTACATAAAAAAGCGACAACACGCCTATAGGAAAAGATTCCAATCCTTCTATGGAGCCGAAAAACGCGGTGGAAAAGATTGCGGATATTATCCCTATTAAGCAGCAAAAACCGGCGCCTATAAATCCCAGAATACCGATAAACCGCATCCAGGGAGACGCTTCTTTAAGGTAGCCAAGCATGGTTTCGTTTAGACCCGAACCTGAACCCTGCGGCTTTTCTGGAACAATCGCGGTTTCCGGGCTTTTGTAAGGATTTTCATAATCTGACATTTTATTCTCCTTGTTTATTTATTTTATTGGGCCTTTAAATTATTCCGTCTGGAACTGACAAAACGTGAAAAGTCGTTAATATTTTTTACGGTTATTCTGTCAGGAAATATTTCGATGCGCCGCTGGTTAACAAAGTGTCCCATGATGTCTCTTGCTTCGTTGACAGTCATTCCCGCCCAGTGCGCAACGCCTTCGACAGTTGTTTTAAATTCGCGCCGTTCGCTGGTTTTGTCAATGTCAGGCTGCGTCTCGTCAAGCATGAGGAATACGTCCGCGATTTTTGCCTGCGGCTCCGCGAGAGTAAGGATCATAAACCGTCTTTTTGAATCGTAAATGCGTTTGCAGAACATCTTTAAAAGTTTTAACGCAATCTGCGGATTTCCCAAAAGCAGAATTTCAAAATTTTGAGAATTAAATTCCAGCACTTTTACTTCGTCAAGAGCGATGGCAGTAGCCGAGCGCGGCGAGTTTTCCAGAATTGCCATTTCACCAAACATTTCGGAAGGATGAAGAATATCCAGCGTGCGTTCAATATCTCCTACAAGTTTTACAAGCTGAACCTTGCCCGATTGAATAAGGTAAAAAGTATCGCCCAGCTCAAACTCGGAGAAAATTATGTCTCCTTTCGGAAATGTCCGTGAAAAACGGCCGAACGCGGCCAAATCCATAGCCATTTTACGCTCCCAAAGCGCCAAGCGCCTTTTTTGCTTTTACGATAATGCCGTCATCATCGCCGCCGCCCATTGAAATTATCTTTTTATAGAAAGCTGCCGCCTGATCTTTTTTGCCCATCTTTTCGTTGCATTGGCCCATGATGAAAACGGCCTCTTTCAGATCAGGGTGTTTTGGAAACCTTGTCAGCATATTTGTAAAATATTTAATGCTTTCTTCATATTTATTCATAAGGAACATACAGCGGCCGATTCCAAACGAACTTTTTGCCGACATTTCAGGATTGGCATTGGCGTCTACTACAGATTTAAACGAGACGAACGCTTCCTGGTATTTCCCCTGCGAAACAAAGTCCAGAGCGTCATTATATTTTTTTTCCAGCTTTTCGAAATCTTCCTGCGAGAGTTTGTCCCCCGCAGACGCGGCATTGCCGAAAGAAACGCCGGGCCCCTTGCCGTCTCCGTAATTGGAAAGGGAGTTTTCCGCAACCTCAAGATTTTTTGAAGCCTGAAGCGCGTTTTTTCCCGAAGGGTAGAATGTCAGATAACGGCTGAATACGTGCTTTGCGTGGGAGAAACGCTTGTTTTTAAGGTAAAACTCGCCCACATTGTAAAGACCGTCGGCAGGCGGCTGTTCTTCCTTCGCCATAACTTTGGATACCTGCTTGTGAACGCGCCTCATCTGGTTGGAAAAAACCTTTAACATCTTCATGATGATTCTTGTGTTCGCCATCGCTACGGCTTCAAATTCGGGGACTGTAAAAATCATTACGGTCGTATCCGAAAGAGTGACGGCGTTTTCTTCCCTCGGGTAGCGTCCTAACGCGGATTTTACGCCGAAAAATTCACCGGGCTGCACCGAATCTTTTACGTCCACTCCGGTCTCAATGTCCTGGTAGACAAGGTTTATTTTTCCGGTTTGCAGAATATATATTTTGTCCGCGGGATCGCCCTGAAAGTAAATAAGAGAACCTGAGCGGTATTGAAACGGTTTTGGCATTATTTTCCTTCCTGTACGGGAGAAGCGGCGGATTCCGGCTCAAACGGCAGATAATCAAGCTTCTTTTTAAAGCCAATCTTCTTCCTGATCCTGTTATAAAGACCCGCCGGGTCGCCTTTTACAAACATTTCCCTGTTTCCAACTTTTATCTGCGTATAGCCCTCGGGAAGCTCTCCCCTGAAAATGTCAAGGAAGCGCAGTTCTCCGTATATGGGTTTTCCTTCCAGTATTAAAAGTTCTATATCCTTCATGCCGGCATTAACAAGGTTTTCATACGGGTTGTCGTTTTTTGCCCTTAAAACAAGAATGTCACCTAACATTCCTTCTTCCAGAACGCCGGTTTTTTCCCCCATCCACAGCGCTTTGGCGGAGTTAACCGTAATCATCTCGAATATTTTTTTTGCCGGCAGATCTTCGCCGTAAAGCCTGCGGTAAAGCTCCCTGTCAAACTTTATCTCCGCAAGAAGGTTCGCCGAGCCTGTCGCAGAAGAGTCGGTTCCAATTGTTACATTTACTCCGGCTTCGATCATCTTGCGTATTTTCGCGGTTACGTTAAACATGAACGTATTTGAAAAACCGCACCATGATACGCTGGCTCCCGCTTTGGCGACTTTCCTTATGTCCTCGTCGCTGAAACCTATACAATGTATAAAAAGGCAGTGGCTGTCCAGAATATTCATTTTTTCCAGCTTTTCTACGCTGCGCATAGCTTCTTCATCAAAACCTTCGCTAAGATGGGTGATAAACGGCCAGTTATTTTTTACGGCGCGTTCATGTTCAATTTCTATGCCGTCGCCCCACTTCAAATCGTAAGAAGTACATTCATGTTCAATCGCGTATTCCTGAATTGCCCTGATAGGCAGAGTGGGCAAAATATGGCTGTTTAATTTATGAAAGAAATGATCGTTTACGGTAGTAACGCCGGAAAACAGGCATTTGTAACCTGAAAGAGCGTAAAGGTCCTCCCTGCTCAGTTTGGATCGTTCCTCGAATGTTTTTGACGCTTTTAAATCATTATCCCAGGGCAGCCAGGTAAGGTAAAAATTTCCCTTCTTTGGGCCTACGGGCGGACGGTAGTTTCCCTGCAAATGATCGTGGGTATTTATAAGCGAAGGATACACGAAGGATTTTTCCTTCAGGTTTATTTTATTAACGCCGCCGGGAGAAGATATTTTTTTCTCCTTAACCCCTATATCACCTGTATGCGCTTTCTTGCCCGGAGAGACAATAACTCCGTTTTCCAAAACGTATTCGAACACTTTACAGACCGTCCTTATGAGAGAAATCTCTTGATCTATCATTTTATAAATAATAGCTTATTTGATCAACGATCTTGAGATATACCCATACTTATTATCGGTAGATAATGTATAAACAGGCAAGTATTTGGTATAATACCCGCAGATGGTTGATTTACATACCCATTCAAACATTTCAGACGGGGATTTAAGCCCCGCCACGCTTATCAGGGAGGCGGCCAGACAGGGGCTTTATGCCGTCGCCCTTACGGATCATGATACCATTAACGGGCTTGACAGCGCAAGAGACGCGGCAAAACTTGATAACATCCGTTTTATTCCCGGAATTGAGATAAACATCAACTGGAACGGCAGATCCGCGCGCGGCGCCGCGGGGCTTGGTCCCGGCGGGGAGTTTCACCTGCTCGGATTGGGAATAAATTCGCCAAGTCCGGCTTTTATTGCCGCGGTTGGGGAACTGTCCCGCCGGAGAGAGGCGCGAAACCGCGAAATGCTGGACAGAATGCACGAATTGAGCATTGAAGCCACATGGGAAGAACTTTTGGCAATTTCAGGAGGGGCCGACCGCCTGCGTCCGGCAAACGACGGTAATTCGCTTGGGCGGCCTCATTTCGCGGCCTTGCTTATAAAGCGGAAAATCGTTAAAAACCAAAATCAGGCGTTTGCCCGCTATTTGGGCGTAGGAAAGCCCCTGTACGTGCCAAAAGTCGGGCTGGCTTTTGAGGAGGCCGTTGCCCTGATACGCGAATCCGGCGGCATACCTGTTTTGGCGCATCCCATTTCGCTCTATGTAGCATGGGGCCGCCTTCCCGAACTTGTAAAAACCCTCAAAGATATGGGGCTCATGGGTCTTGAGGCATGGCATCCCACTGCCAAAAGCGGCTCCTGCCGCCGCCTTGAGGCCCTTGCAAAACACTTAAGCCTCTATGTTACCGAGGGCAGCGATTTCCACGGCTCCGCAAGCCCCGACCGGAGACTGGGCTATTCAAGCAAGGGCAGGAAAATTAACGACGCGGTTCTTGACGCGATACCGGAGTTGGGGATAAAAAACTAATGGGATTTAAGTGATTCCATGATCCATTCGGGGTGTTTTCTTGCCTCATGCAGAAGCTTGCTCATAACGGCGGTATACCCTTTGCCAATGTTTTTTTGCCACCATTCAATAGTACCGTTGTAAAGCCTAAGCGAAAACATTTCCCTGTTTCGCC
>JGI24698J34947_10002148_pt1 | contig 10565 bp, 9 predicted proteins | sample TergutMp193P3_FD_34947 | JGI IMG/M metagenome (IMG submission 34947) | reverse complement strand
TTCGCCGCCGCGGTCGCGGTTTTGAAATTGCGGGGATCGTTAACCGCGTCAAAAATGCGGAAAATATCGACGCCGTCTTTGGCGGCCAGTTCGACAAATTTATTGACCACGTCGTCGGCGTAGTGCCGGTAGCCGAGCAGGTTCTGCCCCCGCAGGAGCATCATAATTTTGGTATTGGGCAGGGCTTTTTTCAGTTTTTTCAGCCGCTCCCAGGGGTCTTCGTTCAGGAACCGGATACAGGAGTCAAAGGTCGCCCCTCCCCATGCTTCCAGGGCAAAAAAGCCCACTTTATCGAGTTTATCGCATATCGGCAGCATATCCGCCGTTACCATGCGGGTGGCAAAAAGGGACTGATGGGCGTCCCGCAGTACAAGATCGGTAAGTTTAACTTTCGGCATTTTATCCTTCCTTAATAAATAGTGATGTAGCGTGTATTTTAGCATACATAAAGGCGGAAGTTCAAGCCCTTTTTCCTTGCCGTTTGGGTGTAAAAGCAATATATTTATGGTAAGGAGCGGGAATATGAGCATTATAAGCACGGAAATAACCCTTACCAACATGATGGATGTGGGCAATGTCGAACTGGGGTACATCAAAAAGGATCAAATCAGGCAGATGACGGTTCAGGCGATTGTTGACACGGGCGCGTGGACTATGGTCATCAACGAGGATATCCGCCAAAAACTCGGCCTGCTGGACACAGGCTTCGGCGAGGCAAACCTCGCGGACGGGCAAAAAGCGGAGTACCCCATGGCGGGCCCCGTGGAAATCAGGTGGAAAAACCGGCACATGATCGGTGAGGCGCTGGTACTGCCGGACGCGCCGGAAGTACTGCTCGGCGCAATGGTTCTTGAACACATGGACTTAACCATAAACCCCAAAAGGGAACTGGTCGGCGTTCACGGCGACAAAGAAATACACCGAGTTTAAGCGGCTCTACTTCCCCGCTTGCGCCGACCCGGTGTACTCTCAAAAAAAGCGGGTCGGTTTACCGCCCGACCCGCCAGAAAGACGGGATCAGGACCGTCTTTCTTACAAAGAGGCAGGATTAGGAGTACTACCTCTTTTTTACCCATTTCTGCAAACATCCGTTAGGTGTCATAATCCGTTGCGTTACCTCGTTGTACCGCTTATTCTGCTTTCTTCTTGAATTCATACTCCGTGCAGCTTATGGTAATGTCGCCGGGTACATCGTTTTCTTGTAGGACACCACCATTCGAAACTTTTTCGAATTCTTTCTCGGTTTGGAAAATAAGAACGTTCTTAGCTTTATCAGCACCACCTGAGTCTTTCAGGGCTTTCAGTTCTGTATCTACCGTATACTCTTTTCCTTTCTCTAATACGGCGGTATAGAACATTTTCTCAACCTCTGAATTTCCCCATGAAATAGGGTGCCAATACTCACTCTCATCCCAATCAGGATCGATATCATTTGCATGTTGAGTGGTGTCTACCAAACCGATTCCAATTTTTCCCTCTCCTCCGAGGTCGGCGTCTACGACAACATCGCGGTCTACGGTAAAGGTCATTTTCAGTATGAAGACATCACCCTTTTTGATTTCATCTAAACCGTCTTCTTTGTATTGATAGCCATCGCTGTAAGTATTTTGCTCCAGCTTAATGGTCTTAACAATGCCGCCACCGCCGCCATCCTTCTTGTCGTCGTCCTTTTTGTCATCATCGCCACCGCCGCTCTCACCGGGACAACCAACCAACGCCAAACTCAGCGCTAACAAGAGCGCCACGATCCATGTGTACTTCTTCATAGATTTACCCTCCAAATTGTCTTTTAGCCCCCATACGGACGCCATCAGTAGAAATATAGCACAAAGGGTTGATATTGTCAATACTTATCTAAATAAAAAGGTTGATATCTTCTAATTGTACTAGAGAAAGGTGCAACTGATCATATTCTGTAGATATGAAAGCAAAACCGACCGAAGTAAGGAAGATTTTATCGTCTAATCTCAAGAAATATCGTAAAAAGCTAGGCTTATCGCAGGAAAAATTTGCCGAAAATGCCGAAATTTCTACCATGATGGTCAAGGATATAGAAGCCTGCCGCACATGGGTGAGCGACAAGACGCTGGAAAGCCTTGCTGCCGCCCTAAAAACAGACATTTACTGCCTTTTAATGCCGGAAACCGTCTATGAGGAAGAAATAAATAAGATAATACGGAAGGATCTTGAAAGTATTACCCTCAAAATCCACCAAGATGTCGATTTAACCCTTAAAAACGCCCTCAATTCGTGGGGGTAGGGTACTGTCTCATCCCCCGTAAATCGCGATCATCACGCCGGCGGCGATGGCGGTGCCGATGACGCCGGCGACGTTGGGGCCCATGGCGTGCATTAACAGGAAATTCCCCGGGTCGGACTCAAGGCCTACTTTGTTGGAAACGCGGGCGGCCATGGGCACGGCCGAAACGCCGGCGGAGCCGATGAGGGGGTTTATCTTCTCTTTGAGGAACAGGTTCATAAACTTCGCCATTAATACGCCCGAGGCTGTCGCTATGCAGAAGGCGAGCAGGCCCATCAGCACAATGATGATGGATGAGCGGTTGAGGAATTTTTCGGGGGTCATCTGGCTGCCGACGCCCAGGGAGAGGAACATGGAGACGACGTTCATCAGGGCGTTTTGGGCGGTGTCCGAAAGCCGGTTGACCACGCCGATTTCCCGCAAAAAGTTGCCGAACATCAGGCAGCCGATAAGGGGCGCCGCCGGCGGGATGATCAGTATCGTCAGCACAAACACGATTAAGGGGAAGGCTGTTTTTTCTTTTTGCGAAACGGGGCGCATTTGCTTCATCCTGATAAGCCGCTCTTTTTGGGTGGTCAGCGCCCGCATGATGGGCGGCTGGATGAGGGGGACAAGCGCCATGTAGGAATAGGCGGCAACCGCTACCGTCGCCATAATGTGGGGGGCGAGTTTGGTGGCAATGTAAATCGTCGTGGGGCCGTCCGCGCCGCCGATGATCGACACGGCGCAGCCTTCCTTCATGTTAAAATTCACCCCGGGCAGGTAGTTGGAGAGGCTGACCAATATCATCGTCGCGAATACGCCGAATTGCGCCGCCCCGCCGAGCAGGGCGGTCTTGGGGTTGGCGATCAGGGGGCCAAAGTCGGTCATCGCCCCGATACCGATAAAGATAATTAATGGAAAGAATTCATTGCCGACCCCGCTTTCATAGATTACGTGCAGAAAACCGTGGGGGGCGTCGCCCATTCCCGCAAAGGGGATGTTGACGAAGATCGTACCAAAGCCGATGGGTATTAACAGCAGGGGTTCAAAGTTTTTCACCGCCCCCAGGTATACAATGAGGAAGCCCACCAGCACCATCAGCAGTTCCATCCAGCCGGTGATTTCGGTTTTTTGGTACTCTCCCGTAGCCTCGTCAATGACGGTGGTCGGTTTATACACGTCGTCGGTGAAAAAAGCGTAAATGCCCGTGGTTTCGGCGATATTGTGCAAAAAAGTCCCGAGCGAGATGCGGGGGATATCGTCGCTGTGGGGGATTTTAGCGTCGGGATTTTTCCACGACGGCGCCTCTTCCGACTCGGCAGTTTGCGCCTGCGCGCGGGGGTTAAAAGCGGAACTCGCAAAGGAAATCACAAACGCGCCCAGCACGATGAGCAGGCATACTTTGGTGATAAATACCGGGTCTTTTTTGTTGTTAAACATGTTTACTCCGATAGGCGCCGACTGCGGCGGTAATGGCGGCGATTATGGGGGCGCTATTGGTAGTTACGGTCATATTCCCGTAAATCGCCTTCTCGACCGCCAGCTTGTCAGCCACCACCTTGTTTGAATCGGCGGCGCGGAACATCTTTCCCGCCTGAGAAATAACAATCACCATAACTATCAGAAACGTGAAAACAACCCCTATGCCGAACAGGGTTAAAATCCCGCTTTGTTCCAGCATTTCCAGTATCGTCATAGACCCTCCATGGCGCTTTTATTCTACCGTGGAGGGGGGGTGATGTGCAAGGATGCCGCGCGTATATATTGGACAATTTTCATATTTTATGGTATGTAATAAGTATGGAAAAGAACCAAATTATCGAACGGGCAAAGGACTATATTGCCCGGGAACGCGACGCCGGTTTCCGCGCCGAGGTGGAAAAGCTGGTTGCCGGGGCGGGTGAAAACTCGCCGGAAATATGGAAGGAACTTGAGGATCGCTTCTACCGCGATCTGGAATTCGGGACGGGCGGCCTGCGGGGGGTCATTGGGGGCGGGTATAACCGCATGAATACCCTGGTGGTCAACAGCGCGACGCAGGGGCTGGCGACCTACCTTATCAAGGCGTTTCCCGCTAAAGCGGCGGCGGGTAAATTGTCCGCGGTTATCGCTTTTGACAGCCGCCATTATTCGCCGGACTTTGCCGAAGCCGCCGCGCTGATCTTTGGCGCGAACGGGATAAAGACCTGGCTGTTCTCCAGCCTGCGGCCTACGCCGGAATTGTCCTTTGCCATCCGGCAGCTGGGCTGCGATACGGGCATTGTGGTAACGGCCAGCCACAACCCGCCGCAGTACAACGGCTATAAGGCGTACTGGAACGACGGCTCGCAGGTCATTCCCCCCCACGATACGGGGATTATTGACGAAGTAAATAATGTTAAAGATATTAAAGAAATTTCCCGCCAGGAAGCGCTCGACAAGGGGCTGCTCAAAATTATTGATAAAGAAGTTGACGAGCCGTACCATGCGATGGTAAAGTCGCGGCTGTTCCGGCCTGACCTTATCAAGGCGAAGGCGGGCGAGGTGAAGATCGTGTATACGCCCCTGCACGGAACCGGCGCCATGCACGTCGAGCAGGTGTTAGGCGATCTGGGGTTGAAGGTAATCACCGTGCCGGAGCAGCGGGAAGGCAACGGGGATTTCCCCACGGTATCGTTCCCCAATCCTGAAGAAGCCGCCGCCCTTGATATGGCGATAAAACTGGGAACCAAAGAAAAAGCCGACGTGGTCATGGCGACCGACCCCGACGCCGACCGCTTTGGCATCGCCGTTCCCAACAAACAAAACACCTATACATTAGTTACGGGGAATCAGATGGGCGTGCTGATGGCGGATTATATCTTCCTTTCGCTCAAAGAACAGGGCAAACTGCCGTCCAACGCCGCGATGGTCAACTCAATCGTTACCACGGGAATGCACAAGCGCGTGGCGCAAATGTACGGGGCGGAATGTTTTGAATGCCTGACCGGCTTCAAGTGGATTGCCGACGTTATGCGCAAGTGGGAGAACGGTGAAGATGGTGCGAAAACCTTCGTATTCGGCACCGAGGAAAGTTACGGCTACCTCGTGGAAACCGAAGTCCGCGACAAGGACGGCGTTTCAGCCGCGGCCATTACCGCCGAGATGACGCTGTACTGGCGGAGCAAGGGCAAGAGCCTCCTCGACCGGCTTGACGAACTGTATCATAGCTGCGGGTACTGGCAGGAAATGGGAATCTCAAAGTATTTTCAGGGGCCGCAGGGTCCGTCTATTATGAAGGGGATCATGGACAAGTACCGTTCCAGCCCGCCGGCGGCTCTGGGCGGCATCTCCATCGTCAAAGTGCGCGATCTGGAAAAAGGCGCGGACGGGCTGCCGCCCGCCGACGTGCTGCAATTCTACCTGTCGGACGGTACGGTAGTCAGCGCGCGCCCCAGCGGCACGGAGCCGAAGATCAAATTTTACGCGTCATGCTGCGCCGACGTCGGCTCAGGCGGACTGGAAGCGGCAAGAGCCGAGGCCGCCCGCAAGTTAGACGCAATTAAGAAGGATATACGCGGGGTAATTGGGGAGTAGAGATGAAGAAAAGAATAAGAAATTTCACCACGGAGGATTGCTGTCCTGCGGACAGCTTGGAGTTTCACGGAGGAAAGATAATTTTCGTATCAAAAACTCCGTGTAACTCCGTGTCCTCCGTGGTTTTCTTATTCTTCTTACTCCTGCCGCTGCTCTGCTCAAGCTGTTCCGCCAATACGCTGGTAGCTAACGCCTTGACCGGCGAGGGCGGCTCCACGGTTTTTACCGGGGACGCTGACCCGGAACTGGTAGCGGATGCGCTTCCCTTCGCCATTAAAATGTACGAGGCCCTGTTGGATTCCACCCCGAACCATCAGGGGCTGATGTTTACGACCGGCTCACTGTTTATCATGTACGCCAACGCTTTTGTGCAGGGGCCTGCCGAAATGCTCCCCCTTGAAGCATGGCAGACGAAGGACGCGGAGTTGGCGCGTGCCAAACGGCTCTATCTGCGCGGAAGCGAGATTCTCTACGACGCGCTGGAGGCGAAGTTCCGGGGGTTTAAGCGGGCCGCCGCTCAGGAAAACAGCGCGCCGGGCGCTTTGCAGCCCATCCTGAAAAAGTGCAAAAAGGCGGACGCGGGTCTGCTGTATTGGGCCGCCGCCGGGGGGATGGCCGCTTATTCGATTGACATACTCGATTTTGACCTGAACGCCCGCATACCCGAATGGACGGTGATGGTTCAGCGGGCCTACGCGCTGGATCCCGACTTTGGCGGGGCGGCATTGGACGAGTTTTTCATACTGTTTTACGCTGCGCTGCCCGATTTATTGGGCGGAGACAAGGAACGCGCGGAATTCCACTACCGGCGGGCGCTGGAAAAAACCGGCGGGAATTCGGCAGGGGCGTATATCTCCTATGCCCAGATGCTGTGTATTCCCGCCCAGGACTACGAAACCTTCAAAGAGTGCCTGGAAAAGGCTATCGCCATTGACCCGGACGCCGATCCCTCGACCCGGCTGGTTACTATCATCAACCAGCGGAAAGCCCATTGGCTGCTTGACAATGCCTATAATTACTTTTCCTTTCTTCCATTTCCCGCTGATTAGTGGTATTATAAGATTGGTAAGATTATAACAAGGAGAGCAGCATGAAAAAGACCGCGATATTCGGCCTTATCATTTTATGCCTTTTTTTCACGCCCGGTATAGCTCATGCCCAGCGGGGCGGCAGGTCTCAGGGGGAAGCCCTTGAGGTAAGGCTCGCATCACCGATGCCGAGGAATTCCGATTGGGGCAGATCGCTTGATCGCATGGCCGCCGAGTGGGCGCGTATCACCAATAACGAAGTGCGGCTGCGCGTTCTGCATGACGGCATAGAAGGCGGCGATTCAAAGGTGCTTTCTTCCCTTTTCGCCGACAATATTCAGGGGGCGCTTTTTACCTCTTTCGGCCTTACCGGGGTATGCCCGGCGATCATGACCCTGAGCATCCCGTTTCTGATCAAAAATGACGCGGAACTGGATCTGGCGCTGAAAGAGGCAAAGCCGTATCTGGAAGCCCAGGCGAACAAAAGCAATTTTACCGTGATTGGCTGGTCAAAGGGCGGCTGGGTTAATGTGTTTTCAAAAGACCCGGTGTTCACACCGGACGATCTGCGCCGGCACCGGATGGCGACTAACCCCGAGTCGGAAGACCTGAACATGGCGTTCAAGACGATGGGATTCCATCTGGTAGAAACGGACATGTTGGATATTGGGCCCCGTCTGGCAAACAACATGATTAACGCTTTTTACCAGACCCCGGCGGCCGTTGCCCCGCTGGGACTGTATAAAAGCCTCAAGCACATGCTTGATATGCCGCTTGCCCCTTTTTTGGGCGGCATTGTCATTAACCGTGTCACCTGGAATAAAATAAGCCCTGACCGCCAGCGGGAACTGCTCAGGGTGACGCAGCGTATAGTCGATGAATTTGACGCTACCATGCCCCGGATCGCCGGCAGCGCCGTGACCATGATGAGCAGGGAAGGGTTGATCGTCAACAAACCAAGCGCCGCGCAGGAAGAGATGTGGCGGACGGATCTGAACAAAGCCCTGCCCTCGCTTTTGGGAACGACCTATGATCGCGATCTGTACCAGCGGATCAACGCGACGCTTGAAAAGACAAGGAGCGGGCGATAATCAAATGGGGGGGCGAGCATCCAGAATATTCAATTTGTCCTGGCTGGAAATGGGTATCTGTTTCGGCGCGCTGTCCTTCCTTGCCCTGATACCCTTTGCAGAGCTGGTATTGCGCCAGTTCAAGATGGCCATTCCGGCTTCCAAATTGCTCATAACGTATCTTTTTCTGGTGTCGGGTTTTTTCTCGGCGATGATCACGTCAAAAACCGGGGATCATATCTCGATTACCGCTGTCCAGTATATCAAACATGACAAGGTAAAGCGGACGCTTGAATTTACCAGCGCCCTGATCTCCATTTTTGTTTTAAGCATTCTCGTGTGGAATTGTATTTCCTTTATTAAATATGGACTCGTGGGGAGGATGGTTGGCCCCGTGCCGGATTGGTTCTTTGCCATTGCCATGCCGTTGGGCTATGCGGTGATGGTTTTGCGGTTCTTGCTCAGGCTGGAGACGGTGCGCGGCAAAATGTGCGCCGGCGCGGTTATTCTTTTGGGGACGGCCGCGGCCCTGCCCGCCATTGCGAAGCTGGTGTGGGGTTTTGAGCCGCCCGAGCCCTATTATTCCTGGGTGAATACCCTGTACGACACGGCGTGGTTTATCCGCCTTCCGGCGATACTGTTCTTGATACTGGCGGCGTTTACCGGGATGCCGATCTTTGCGGCCATTGGCGGCATCGCCATGATTATGCTGCAAGCGGGGGGGCGCGAACCGGAGGCGGCTCCCATCCAGATATTTTCCGCGCTGACCGAAGGGGACATTGTCGCCATCCCCCTCTTTACGCTGACGGGTTTTTTCCTTTCGGAGAGCAGGGCAGGGGAGCGGCTTGTCCGCACGTTCCGGGCCTTTTTCAGCTGGCTGCCCGGCGGGATGATTATCGCCACCGTTATTATCTGCGCTTTTTTTACCTCGTTTACCGGCGCTTCGGGGGTAACGATACTGGCGTTAGGCGGCATCCTCTACACGATCCTCACCGAGAACAAATATTCAGAGCGTTTTTCCATCGGCCTGCTGACTTCGGTCGGCTGCATCGGCCTGATGTTTCCCCCGAGCCTGCCCATCATACTGGTAGCCACTACCAGCAACACCATTCTGCATTTTATGAACATCCCCGTCACTTACAGTATTATTCACTTTTTTATCGGGGCGCTTATTCCGGGGCTTATTCTGGTATTGGCGATGATAGCCACCGGCATGACCATTTCGGCCAAGGTAAAAATACCGTCCGAAAAGTTTAACCCCGCCCACGCATTCGCCGCTCTGCGAGGTTCGTTTTTTGAAATTCTATTGCCGGTCATATTGATCGTTGGCTATTTTTCCGGGCGGCTGACGCTGGCGGAGGCAAGCGCCATATCGGTTATCTATGTGGTGATTGTTGAAGTTTTTATCAACAAGGATATTGCCGTCGCCGAGATTCCCCAGGTTTTTTTGAAAGCGGTGAAAATAATCGGCGGGGTGCTGGCAATTCTGGCGATGGCCAAAGCGCTTTCCTACGCCATTATCGATTCCGGCGTGCCGGAGCGGTTTACCTTCTGGATGCAGAGCGCCGTTCAGTCAAAATGGGTGTTCCTGCTGCTGTTGAATCTGGCCCTGCTGGTAACGGGCTGTTTAATGGACATATTTTCGGCGATTTTGGTCGTGCTGCCCCTTATCGTCCCGCTGGGTCATGCCTACGGAATCGATCCGGTGCATCTGGGCATTATTTTTATTATGAACCTTGAAGTGGGCTACCTCACCCCCCCCGTCGGCCTGAACCTCTTTCTTTCCAGTTATCGCTTTGAAAAACCCTTCGCGCAGATCTGCCGCAATGTGCTGCCCTTCCTGATCATCCAGTTCGTCATAGTGCTGCTGGTAACCTACGTCCCCTTGCTCTCAACCTGGCTGCTGCCCAAATAAAAGATTTACCCGTTGTTCTTCATCTCGCTCAGTTCGCGGAGGTTGCGCAGTTTATACGTAGCTTTTTCCTGAATCTGACGCACGCGTTCGCGGGTTATGCCCAGAAGTTTTCCCGTTTCTTCCAGGGTGAGCGGGCCTTCGCCGGCAAGCCCGTAACGAAGCTGGATGATCTTCATCTCGCGTTCGGAAAGCTGGGAGAGTATATCCGCCATGGTTTCCTGCAATGTCATGGAGAAAACCATTTCAAAAGGCTCGGTCAGCGATTCGTCCTTGATAAGATCGGCAAGGCGGGTGCAATTACCGTTGTCTACAATGGTATCAAGGCTGGTCGTTTCCTGGGATAATTTGACAATATCTTTCACCTTTGATACGGGCAGACCCAGGTATTCGGAAAGTTCTTCCTCGCTCGGATCGCGCCCCAGGTCCTGGGTAAGCTGTTTGGCGACATAGTAGCATTTTTTAATCGTGTTCAGCATGTGAATGGGAATACGGATGACCCGCCCCTTGTCCGCGATGCTTTTGATTATCGCCTGACGTATCCACCAGGTTCCGTATGTCGAGAACCGGCAGCCCTTGGTGTAATCAAAACGTTCAACCGCTTCGATAAGGCCGATGTTTCCCTCGTCGATCAGGTCGAGCAGGGAAAGCCCGCGATGCTGGTAATTTTTGGCGATGGAAACCACCAGGCGCAGGTTGGAGTTGATCATCTTGTTTTTGTAAAAAAGCAGGGCGCTGTCCAGCGCGGCTTTTTCCCG
>JGI24698J34947_10002147_pt1 | contig 10567 bp, 10 predicted proteins | sample TergutMp193P3_FD_34947 | JGI IMG/M metagenome (IMG submission 34947) | reverse complement strand
CGCTTTTAGTGAAGCTCCCCGCCTTTGGCGGCTCGCGGAACGAAAGGCGCAGACTGCGCGCTCTGCGCGATTCAACTTTTTCAAAGTTGAATTGGTCTAGAAAACAGCAATCTGTTTCCTTGCAGTTCAATGCTTTCTTTGAACAGAAACTCACATTGGCGATGGGAAATGGAATTATATGCGCCGCGCGTCAATCCCTGGCCCCTGACCCTTCCTAATACTTAAACGCGCCGCCCAGCTTTGTCGTTTCTATATGCGCCACTTCGCCCTCCAGCGTCAGCGCGCTCAGGGTTGACGGCCCGCCTTGCGTCAAACGGCGCATGGCTTGAAGGGGGGGCTGCAATTCATCCGGGACTGTTTCAAAAAACATCACTCCGGCGCGATACTCCTGGGGGCGGACGCTCTGTATTTTTAATTCCGCCAGTTGGCGCTTGTCAACGGCGTTGGGGGCGTCTGTCATCAGGCAGCGGGCCTGGGCTGTTTTGGGGAAGGCTATTACTTCGCGGATATTGTCAACGCCCGAAAGCAGCATGACCAGCCTGTCCAGGCCAAGGGCTATTCCGCCGTGGGGCGGGGCGCCGTAACTCAGGGCGTCCAGCAAAAAGCCAAATTTTTCTCTTGCCTCAATTTCGCCTATACCTATCGCCTTGAACATCAGGCTCTGGGTTTGGGCGTCGTGGATACGTATTGAGCCGCCGCCAACTTCATAGCCGTTTAACACCAGGTCGTAAGCCTGGGCGCGACACGCGCCCGGATTTGTTTCCAGCAGTTCCATGTCGTCCGGGCGGGGGCTGGTGAAGGGGTGGTGACAGGCTACAAATCGTTTGTCTTCTTCGTCCCACTGGAATAACGGAAAATCAACAACCCACAAAAATTCAAAGCCGCTCTGGTCAATAAGGCCGAAACTCCTTGCGAGCCTCAGGCGCAAATCCCCCAGCACCCTTGATGTTTGGTCGTCCGTGCCAACGGCAAAGACAAGCAGGCCCGCTGAATTTATTTCAAACGCTTGCTTCAGCGCCGCTTCAAGCTCTGATGTGACAAATTTTTTGAAACTGCCCGACATCCCCTCGCCGCCCCACTTGATGTAGGGAAGGCCGCCCGCGCCCAACTGCCTGGCCTGCTCCTGATATTCATCCAGTTGTTTGCGGCTTGTGTTTCCCGCCGCGTCGCCCTGGAAGAAAACCGCCCTGACCCTGCGCTGGCCGTTGCTCTCGGCTGCCGCGCGGAACAGATTAAAATCGCTGGCGGCAAAACACTTTGTAACGTCCTGAATTTTTATTTTGCAGCGCAGGTCGGGTTTATCAGAGCCATACCACTCCATGGCGTCTTTATATGCCAGGCGGGTAAAGGGGGCAATGGCTTTTTGTCCGGCCAGAGGGGCTAATTCGGCCATCAGGCCCTCAATCATGGCCTGGATGTCGGTTTGACGTATAAAGCTCATTTCCACGTCTATCTGGGTGAATTCGGGCTGGCGGTCGGCCCGCAGGTCTTCGTCCCTAAAGCATCTGCAAATCTGTATATAGCGCTCAAAGCCAGATACCTGAAGCAGTTGCTTGTATAGCTGAGGGCTTTGGGGCAGGGCAAAGTATTCGCCCGGGTGCACGCGGCTGGGCACCAGGTAATCCCTTGCGCCTTCAGGCGTGGAGCGGCCCAGGACGGGGGTTTCAAACTCTATGAAATCGTTTTTGCGAAAATAGCTCCTGGTGATATTTGCGGCTTCGCTTCGCAATATCATGTTGCGCTGGAGCTTTTCCCTGCGCAAATCCAGGAAGCGGTATTTGAGGCGCAGGTCTTCGTTGGCCTCTTGCCCGGCGTCTTCAACGGGGATAGGCGGCGTTTGTGCCGTGTTGAATATTTTGAGGCCGGTGAGGCGAATTTCAATATCTCCGGTGGGCATGCCGGGGTTTTTGGATTCTCTTTCCGTAACAACGCCTTCGGCGCCGATTACATACTCTGGCCTGACGGCCTTGAGCCTGGATAGCAACTCCGGCGCGGCCTGGTTTTCATCGGCCACCAACTGGGTAACGCCCCAGCGATCCCTGATGTCAATAAATATCAAACTGCCCAGGTTGCGCGCCCTGCGGCACCAGCCCAGCAGCCTGACCTTTTGCCCGATGTCGCCCAGCCTGAGGTCGCCGTTGCGATGCGTGCGCTGAAAATCGCCTGGTTTATCTAACCGCATGATTGTAAGTGTAGCACGAGGGATTAGGGGAGAGGGGGCAGGGGTTAGGGATGAGGGATGAATCGCTAACATTTCTAACTGCTAAACGCGATTTTGAACCGGAAACGCTATGTCACAAATTTATGTTAAAATAGCACATTAGAAACAAGCTGTTTGAGGAGAAAGGTTGAACAGCAAGCAGACCAAAACCAAGTGTGCGGTATTTGCGCAACCAACGCCAAAAAACATAACTTGGAATGAGGTTGTTTCAATGCTTTTAGCTTTAGAATGTGTAATGGCAGAACGTGACGGTTCGCGCGTTGCTTTTACAAAAAATAATGAAGTCTTACACCTTCATCGCCCGCATCCTGAAAACACGCTTAAGATTTACAAGGTTCAGCAAGTCAGAAACTTCCTGCTGCGAATTGGAGAAATGCCATGAGTCACATACTGCAACACAAAAACTACACGGCTTCAGTTGATTACTCTGAAGAAGACGCTTGTTATGTGGGCGAAGTCATCGGTATGAGCCATAGCATAATTGCGTTTGATGGAAACACCATTGACGAAGCGTTTTCACGCTTCAAGGAAATGATAGACGATTATCCGAACATGTGCGCGGATTTAGGGATAGAACCGGAATTTCCATCTACTATTTCAGTATCACTGCCAACGGAACTCTACATAGAAGCCTCACAAAAGGCTGAAAGCAAGGGTTTGACAGTACGAAAACTAATTGCGCAGGCGTTGCATACGGTTTAAGGAAGCAACACGAGAATCGTCTTTTTATGTTAAATTCACATTTCTACAGGAGCCGCCCGTGAGCAACAAACTGATACTTACCTGTGCTATCACCGGGGCCGAAACCACCCGGGAGCAGCAGCCCGCCCTTCCCATCACGCCTGAAGAGATAGCCCATGGCGCTTTTGAGGCATACGAGGCAGGGGCGTCAATTTTGCACTTGCACGTCAGAAAGGACGATGGGACGCCCACCCAGGACAAGGCCGTTTTTAAGAAGGCCATAGACCTGACGCGCTCTAAGTGCGACATGGTGATAGAAGTCACCACCGGCGGCGCCGTTGGTATGACGCCGGAGGAGAGGCTCCAGCCCGTGACGCTCAAGCCCGAAATGGCGAGCCTGGATTGCGGCACGGTTAATTTTGGAGACGATTACATAATAAATACACTGCCCATCATGCGCGATTTCGCCAAAGCCATGAGGGAACACGGCGTCAGGCCAACCCTTGAGTGCTTCGATTTGGGCCACGTGTACGCCAGCAAGATATTAATCAAAGAGGGCCTGCTGGAAGCGCCCTATCACTATGGCCTGGTTTTGAACGTACCCGGCGCGGCCAGGTACGAGGTTGACGTTTTAGATTTCTTTGTCCGCAAGCTGCCCGACGGCGCATTCTGGACCGCAATGGGCATCGGGGGCAAGGCCAACCTGGACGCCATTTACGGCGCTTTGGCCCTCGGCGGCAACGTCAGGGTTGGCTTTGAGGATAATATTTATTACTCCAAAGGGCGCCTGGCCAGGAGCAACGCGGAGTTGGTCGAGAGGGCGGCGCGCATAGCCAAAGACTGCGGGCGCGAAATAGCCAGGCCCGACGATGTGCGGGCTATGTTTAAGCTGAGGAAGGCGTGATGGGTATAATGAAATACAAATCCGTTGATTGGCGCTCCATAGCGCTATTTAAAGACGTAACTCCTGAACAGTGGCATGACTGGCGCTGGCAGTTGAAGAATACCATCCACAGCGTTGAAATGCTTGAAAAGGTAATCAAGCTGACGGGCGAAGAGAGGGAAAACCTGAAAAAATGCCTTGAAAAATTCACGATGGAAATAACGCCTTACTACGCCGCGCTGATGGACAGGGAAAACCAGGATTGCCCCGTGCGTATGCAGTCTGTGCCCAGGCTGGCCGAATTGCTTGACCACGCCTCAGACCTGCGCGACCCGCTGCACGAGGACGTTGACAGCCCTGTTCCCGGCTTGACACACCGCTACCCCGACCGGGTTTTGCTTCTGGTTACTAATATATGCTCCATGAATTGCAGACACTGCACGCGCCGCCGTCTGGTGGGGAATACGGACGTTGATATGCCCGAGGAAAATGTCCAAAGGGCCATTGACTACATAAAAAATACGCCCGTGGTGAGAGATGTTTTGATAAGCGGCGGTGATCCGCTGGTTCTGTCTGATGAGAGGCTGGAGTCAATCATCAGGCGCATACGCGAAATCCCCCACGTTGAAATCATACGCATAGGCACGAGAATGCCCGTGGTGATGCCTTGCCGCATCACCGATGCGCTGGTCAGCGCGCTCAAAAAATATCATCCGATTTATCTGAATACTCACTTTAATCATCCCAATGAAATCACGGCTGAGGCCAGAGACGCCTGCGCGAGGCTGTCCGACGCGGGTATTCCCCTTGGCAATCAAAGCGTGCTTTTAAGGGGCGTGAACGACGATGCGGTTGTGATGAAAAAGCTGGTTCACAAGCTGCTCTCGATCCGCGTCAAGCCCTATTACATCTACCAGTGCGATTTATCCCTTGGCATAAGCCACTTTCGCACGAGCGTCTCCAGGGGCATCGAGATAATAGAAAACCTGCGCGGCCACACCACGGGCATGGCAGTGCCCACCTACGTGGTTGACGCCCCGGGCGGCGGTGGCAAGATACCCGTGATGCCCAATTACCTTATATCCATGGGCGAGGGGCGGGCTATATTGCGAAACTACGAGGGGGTTATCACCACGTACACCTGGCCCGAGCGCCAAACATCCGCCCGCGCCCCGGTAACAGAACCAGGCGACGCGGCCCGCTATGGGGCGACGGAAGGAGTAGCCGCCCTGCTATCGGGCAATGCGCTGTGTTTGGAGCCGGGGGGGCTGTCAAGAAAAAGCAGGCGTAAGTGAGGTTATTCAGGGCAGAGGAAAGCGCCGCTTTGCGGCGCGCTCGACTTTGGCTATTTGGAGGCATAGCAGACGGCGGAGTAAAAGGAGTTGTCAGAATGAAAGCGGTTTCGTGTTGAAGGCTGAGAGTTAGCGAAGTGGGTTAAATTGGTATCAACGGCAATTTTCCAGAGTTGCCGAAAACGAAAAATACGCGCATACTACTACATAAGCAGAGGATCGCTATGACACAGAGCCAGACAGTCAATGTAACCGTAGAGATTGACAGGGAACTGCAAGTAAGCGGCGAGGCGTTTTTTCGTAGTTTAGGGGTGAACTTTTCAACAGGCATTAATGCTTTGCTTAAACAGGCTATACAGGAAGGGAAAAAAACGATTGACGACGAGCCAGAGCCGCCAGGCTTTGTTTATAGCGCGGAACTTGAGACGCAGGATACATACTTTACACGGAAGGAACAAGCGGAGTTGCGGCGCAGGATTGCGGCTGTAGAAGCTGGCGAATATATTGAAGAAGAGATTGTAGATGCTTAGGCGGTGGGATAAAATAGCTTGGAAAGACTATCAGACATGGAAACGAATAAATCCGCGGATCGCGGATCGCATAGATGAGCTGCTCAGGGATATTAACCGCGACCCGTTCAATGGTATTGGGCATCCAGAGCCTTTGAAGTGGAATTTGGCTGGATATTGGAGCCGAACGATTACCAGGGAACATCGGTTGATTTATAAACCCTCTGGAGAAATTCTCTTTATCTATTCATGTCGTAAACATTACTAGAGCCTGTTGACGCTAATTTACTTTACGTCTGAGCCTGTTTTTATGACATGTAAAAAACAAATGTGCCGAGAAAGCTCACAAGGAGTTGAAAGCGAGGAACTTATGAGAAGGTTTGATTCAGTGAATTACCTTGAAGATGATGAAATGATAGCGGAATACCTTCGGGCAGCTATTTCAGAGCAACAATAGATAACGAATGACGACAACGCCGCCAGGTCTAACCCCCGATACCAGAATGTTCTACAACTCCCTCCACGCCCGCCTCACCGTCTTCACCGGCCCGGGCAAGGGGTCTGGCAAGACGTCCGCGCTTCAGGCAGCCGCCATTGAGGCGCAAAGGTTTGGCCCTGTGGGGGTTTTTACCATTGGCTTTGATGGGGTCAATTTTAAATCCCCCCCGATGCGCTTCAAACCAGGGGATATAGTCATAACTTCCATCCCCATGCTCAGAGCCGCCGGGGCCAGGCTGTGTATTATTGAGGCTCTGCCCGGGCGCTCGGCCATTGGTCAATTGTGCGTAGCCAGGGTAGCGCGCTCTGGCCCGGTTGCTTTGGCCGGGCCGGAGCATTTGAGCCAGTTGGCCATAGCGATAGATTTTATTCGTCAAAACAGCCTGGTGAACACCGTGCTGGTAGACGGCGCGGCAGGGCGGATTACACAAATAGGCGCTTTGCCGGACGCTCAATTTATATACTGCGCCCAGGCTGACGCCGCCAACTTTTTGCGCGTGGCCGAAAATATTGAATTGATCTCCAAACTGGCGGATTTGCCTCTGGATGCCTGGGATACTAATGGCGACGGGCTTTCAGGCGGCGCTAAGACGGCGGATAACGTGCTGTGCGTCGAGGGGCCTTTAACCGTATCCATGGCTGACGCCCTGCCAAACAATGTGGAGTGTGTATCAATAGGCGCTCTCAGCGACTGCTTTTTGGACGCGGCGTCCTTTAAGCGCCTGTCCCGGCGCTGTAAAATCACGGTACGCCGCCAAATCCCCCTGCTCGGCTTTGCCGTGGCCCTCAGAAACGTAAAGCGCGAAACACTTTTAGACGCTCTGCCATCGGCCTCGGCCAGGGTTATCTTTAACCCGTATACACTGTAATCATGAAGGACATTTTTGCTTACGCTGATTTTTTGGATTTCTGGGCTAAATCCGCGCCTGAAACTCCCTTTGGGCGGGATGTCCATGAAAAACCTGAATTGCTTTTTGATATAGGCCATCTGGAAAAAATTTATGACCAGACAGATATTTTGTTGTCGCTGCTGCGTGAGCTTAAGGGCGACGCCGCGCGTCTGTCGCTCATCACGCGCCACCTCAAGCGTCTGCCCAGATTTCCTGAGCGTGAGCGGCAAATCTTTGACGAGATAGAGCTTTTTCAGGTTAAAAAATTTCTCTGCAACTATCGCTCTCTCATGGAGCAATTATCCCCTGAAGCTCTCGGCGCGTTTGGCTTTGATTACCGCTCTCAGCAACTGGAAAACAGGCTGAACCTGGGCGGGCAGAGCGCGGAGTCTTTTTATGTTGCCGATGAATACAGCCCCGAATTGGCGCTGGTCAGGTCTGAAATACTCGAAACCGACGCTAAGATTCAGGCGCTGGAAGACGAGAGGGCGGGGGAGATAAAAAATCGCTATGGCCTGGATTTTCAAGGCCGCCCCTTTTTGCTGACGCCTAAGGAGCGCCTGGGGGATTACGCGTCCGCCTCCCTTTTGCTTGTCATAGAGCCTTATGACGACGCCAATTACTCCGTGCGCCCCCTCAGGCGCGCCGACGCGCTGGCCCTTGCAGAAGCGCGCCGCGCCATGGCTCAAAGGGAGCGCGTTTGCGAGGAAGCGGTTTTAAAGTCCATAACCGCGGATGTAGTCGCCGAATTGCCTGAATTGTTGAAATACCGTGACGCGGCGCTGGCCTTTGACCTGGCTTGGGGGCGGGCGCGCATGGCCTTTGATATGGCGCTCACCCGTCCGCGTCTGCACACAAAAAAATCAATCAGGGTCAGCAAGGGCCGCTACGGCCCCTGCGAATCAACATGCGCGGCCCATGGCGTTCCCTACACCCCGCTGGACGCCGACATCGAATCCGGCGCCACCGTGATTTTTGGCTCTAACATGGGGGGCAAAACGGTTGTGCTGCAAACAATAGCGCGTCTGCAATTAGCGGCCCAGGCTGGTCTTTTTGTGCCTGCGGAGCGTTTTGAGACGTGTGTGTTTCACGCGCTCTGCTACATAGGCGAAAGGCGCGGCTTTGAAACTCAGCAGGGGCTGTCGGGCTTTGGGCTGGAAATGCGGCAGTTGACCCGGGCCTGGCGGAGCGTGAGCCTTGATGAAAACAGGGTATTGCTCCTGATGGATGAATTTGCGCGAACCACAAGCTCCAATGAGGCTGAAGCCATACTGGCCGCCGTGTTAGAAGCCGTTTCTCAAAAAAACAATACAGTTGCGCTATGCTCCACGCACTTTCACAGACTGCCCCGCATTCCAAATATTAGTTTTTTAAGGATGGCCGGTCTTGCGCCCATCGAAGCAGGGCGGACGCAAGGGGAAAAAATCATTTCAGACGACGCCGGCACAATAAAGGAGATTGCCCGGCGCATGACCTACAGCCTGATGCCCGATGATGGAAAACAATACTCCGATGCCATAGAAGTGGCTCAAATGCTGGGCCTGGATGAAAGCCTGACAGAAAGGGCAAAGGCGTTTTTCTGTGACGAGCGCCCACAGCTCTAGCTGCGGGAAATGCGCCATTGGCGCGTTACACCTACGGCATAGCAAGCGTTCCAAGATATATTTTTGCGGGTTAGGTAAAATAAGCCATGGACGCCCCTCTCTCAGTCAAGCGCTTTCTGGAGCAAATCAAGGTTCATGTAGAGCCGCGCTTTGCGCGGGTATGCCTCGTGGGCGAGGTGTCTAACCTCAGGTCATCGGGGCGGCATTGGTACTTCACGCTTAAAGAAGAAGGCGCGGCCCTCTCCTGCGCCGTTTGGGCGAGCAGCCAGAAACAGTTGGCGCATACCCCAGGGGACGGAGAGCGCGTTGTCGTCAGGGGGAGCCTTAGCTTATACGTCGTCGGCGGAAGCCTCACTCTGGCCGTAACACAGTGCGAAATAGTCGGCCAAGGCGATTTACGGCAAAGATTGCGCGAATTAGAAGCAGCCCTCAGGGCCGAAGGTGTTTTTGACAGACCCAGGCGCGAGATTCCCCGAATGTCAAAAAAAATAGCCGTGATAGCCGCTCTGGGCGGCGCGGCGTTGCAGGATATTCTCGAAGTCGCGCGCAAACGAGCCCCCGGCGTTGACATAATGGTTTTTCCGGCATCGGCCCAGGGCGAATCCTGCGTCATGGAAAACCTGATGGCGCTGCAAGAAGCCCAGGATGATTACTGGGGATGCGATGTGGTTTTGATGGCCAGGGGCGGCGGAAGCCTGGAAGACCTCTGGAGCTACAACGATCCAGGCTTAGTGCGGGCAGTATCGAAGTGCCGCCTGCCAATAATCACGGGCGTGGGACACGAAATAGACGTGACGCTGGTTGACCTGGCTGCGGACAAACGCGCCGCCACGCCAAGCCAGGCCGCCGAGCTGGCTACGCCCGATATAGGCTCGCTCCGCTCAGAACTTGCCCGCAAGGTCGAAATGCTCAACAGACATGTTGACTGGCGTCTGCGCGGTCTTGAGACAACATTGAATCTATTGACAGACCAGGGCCTGGCGCGTCTCAACCCCCTTGGTTCCTATATTAAGCGCTTGGGTCATTTAAAGCTGCGCCTTGAGCGAGCCGCGCCATCAGGGCGTTTAAACAGCGCCGCGACGCGCCTGACCCTGCTTCGCCAAAGATTGAGCTTTGCCGTGTTCAGCGCGGCCAAGCCGGAATGTTCAATCAAGATCAACGGATACATCCATCGCTTAGGTTCAGCCATGGAACGCGCCTTTGAACAGCGCGCCCATCTCCTTGGCGTCCTCCAGGCGCGCATAAGCGGCCTGAACCCTGAAATCCCCCTGGACAAAGGCTTTGTGCTGGTACGCGACAGCGAAAACCGCCCAATAAAATCATCCGTCGGAATAAAACCCAACGACAAATTGCTCTTGCGTTGGAAAGACGGTGAGAGGAGCGTAGCGGCGGAGTAGGTTTTTTTCCAGTTTTGCCCGTAATTTCAAAAAGTGTCAAAACTTTTTTATTTTGCTCATGGTATTCCGCCATGGGGGGTTACTATAATTGTATTGTATTTGTAGTTTTTTCAGTCTTTTTCAGTCTTTCTCCCTTTAGCCCAGGAGGCCGGGGGTGTTTGATTTTGAGGCGGGGTTGACGGCAAGGTTCGTCTTAGGGCGGCTGGTTTACGTTTTGCCAGTCATCCTGGAGAAAACATGCTTGAAGGCAAGGTTGGTCTCAGGGCGTCTGGGTTACGTTTTTGTTTATGTTTTTGTTGTATTGCTGGCCACCGCTTCTCTTTTTTCCCAGACGAGCGCTCCAAATCGTCTATGGTTATCGGAGACTATATTTCCTCTGGACGGTTTTGTTATCGGGGAGCGTTTACAGAATCCTGTATTTGGTATAACGGTGGGTGTGATACCAGGGGCCATGCCGGTTCCGGTGCGGGTATATATCAATGTTTAGTTATGCCCAGCGTGCGACAGATTATCCATTTGGCCCTGCTTACGATGAGCCTGGTTTACGTTATGGGGACAATTATCCGATAAGGTTTCTGGGTGTATCAAGCGC
>JGI24698J34947_10002146_pt1 | contig 10569 bp, 12 predicted proteins | sample TergutMp193P3_FD_34947 | JGI IMG/M metagenome (IMG submission 34947) | reverse complement strand
CAATAATAATAAAACTAGTAAGTAAACTGGCGTGTGCTTTATCAAACTCGCTCTTTTCGAGGACTAGTTCGTTTTCTAAAAGAGCTAAAGAAGCTGTTTCTGTGCTAATCGCATTATTTTTAAGTTCCGGCAATGCGTCAAGTCTAGCTTTATCGTTACTAATCTTTTCCGATAAATCGCGAATGTCTACAGTTAATTTTCCGGACTGCCCCCCAAGATTAACATAGTCGGCTTTCATTCGCTCATAGGCAGAAATACGCTCTTCCGCGGCATGAAGTTTACCGCGCTCAATTTCAAGATTAGCTTTAAACAAATCATAGTCAGTCTTGCTAAAAGGAAATTCAGGCTTTTCAGGAACATCATATTTTCTATTTTCAATTTCAGTCTGTAATGTTTCTTTTTTAGCAAGTTCGACTTCTGATACTTTAATGTCATCGTCAAGATCAGCAAGCTGGCGTTTGAATTCGATATCATAAATCCGCTTCAGGTATTCCCTGCGTTCCGCTGGCTTAGTATCCACGATAGCTATTTTCTGCTCCATCGCCAGCATACCTGCCTTAAGCAAATCAAAATCTATCGCTTCTTTTAATTTCTTTTTCGCTTCATCGCCTTTCAAAACTTTATCGCCAAAACGGAGAGTTCTATCGGTTGACCCGTCATACCTGACGGTGACCTCATAATCGATTCCCCGATGCGTAAAATTAACAATGATCTGAAAATAGTCTGATTCCCAATTTATGTAATCTGCTAAGGTGTTTTCGTAATCGTCAAAAACCGCCAGAAGGAGGGCTTTAAGCACCGTACTCTTACCCTCTCCATTCTCCCCTGCAAGCACGAGAATATTCTTACTAAATTGCTTGGAAAATCGCTTTATAATTCCAAAATTTTCCAAGCTAATAGAATTGAAAATCAATTATTGATCCTCGGCTTTCTGTTCCGGCTTTTCCGGTTCAGTTATAGCATCGATCCGCTCAATAAAAGTAGGCTTACCCGATACTTGGTAGTAGACCCCCTCGGTTTTTCCATTAACGAAGGCCACCTCCATCAAAGCAAAGCCTGTGCCATTAGGCATACCATTTTTGTAGTCAAAAAAGACTTCGGCACGTTTCTTTTCCGCTTCTGTCATAACAATACCCTCTTAAAAATTAATTTTTATACGCTCCCGCTTAAGCAAGAGCGGCTTCGGCTAATACTTCATGTTCCAATTTTTCCTGCTCGGCAATAATACTGGACTCCTGATCTTCGGTATCCTCAACAATAACCGCTGTAGTTTTGCGGGAGAGTTCAGCCTTGAGGCGTTCTTTGTATTCCGCAAAAATATCGGGATGCCCCCTGAGCCAGTCGATAACTTTTTCTTCTCCCTGGACTTTTTCAGGCATAATCTCATCCCCGATCTTTGTCATGGCCACGGTATACCAACTGCCAACTTTTTTGATGATGCCATATTTCGCAAAGGCTTGAATAAATTCTTCCTCAACTTGATAGCCCTCGCCGAAAATAATCTTCATCTCGCAGGAACGGAACGGAGGCGCAACCTTGTTTTTAATTGTTTTTACTTTGGAGATCATTCCGATTTGCCCTGCATATTTATCTTCGATGCGGTCTCCCGCCCTTGTTGTTATGCGAATGGCCGAATAAAATTTGAGGGCATTTCCGCCGGGCGTTGTTTCAGGATTACCCATAAAAACGCCAATTTTCATGCGTACTTGGTTGATCCAAATAATAGACGCTGATTTTGATGTCATCTTGGATTGAAGTTTGCGGCAGGCTTTGGACATCAGCCTTGCCAAAAGGCCCATTGTCTCATCGCCCATTTCCCCATCAAGTTCCCGTTGAGGGGAAAGAGCCGCAACAGAGTCAAGGACAATCATGTCAACCTGATCGGACTCAACCAAGTCGTCAACAATATCCAGAGCCTGTTCTGCGGAGTCAGGCTGGCTAAAAATAACCGTGTCCATATTCAGGCCAAAGGTGGCGGCATACACGGGGTCAAGAGCGTGTTCCACATCGATGTAGGCCACAACGCCGTACCGTTGCCTATCATCGAAGTAGTGCTTCTGGCATTGTCCTGCAAAATAACAGGCCAATGTTGTCTTACCCGCCGACTCAGGGCCGTAAATTTCTATCATGCGGCCGCGGGGGTATCCCCCGCCGAGAAGTTCCGAAAGATAGAATGAGTCAATCGGAACTCTTTCAACTACCACCTGATTTTTGCCAAATATGGAAATGGATCCGGCTCCGTATTTCCCTTGTAAATCCTTGACTAAAGAATCCAAGTCTTTAATGGTCTTGGGTTCTTTCGCTGTTTCTTTTCCCATAAAATTCTCCCTTCACTGAAAAGGTAATTCCCATTCGCAAACGGCATCACGTAAAAAATTAAAATAAAGTCGATTCCACTAAATTGATCTCGCTTGTAGTTTTTTCCAGACGCTTATTAGCCAATTCGACATAGTCTGGATTTAATTCTATACCGATATAATTGCGGCCTTCTTCGATTGCGACTTGCCCGGTAGTCCCGCTCCCGAAAAAAGGATCGAGAACAACGCCCCCCCTTCGGCTTCCGGCAAGAATACATGGGCGAATCAAGGCAGGCGGGAATACCGCAAAATGTGCGCCTTGATACGGTTTTGTGTTAACTGTCCATACATCCCGCTTGTTACGTACAAAATTACCCTCTTCATCTTCTTGCCAGCGTTCATGCCCTCTCGCAACAAATGTAGTATAAATGTCGCCATTATTATATTTATTGCTACCTTTCATTACTGTGTCTTTTCTCCCATCATAATTTGCAATTTCCATTATATCTTTATGGTTAAAAAGGTACTTTTCTGATTTACTGAATAAGAAAATATATTCATGCGACTTTGTGCAGCGATCAGTTACACTTTCCGGCATAGGATTAGGCTTTGCCCAAATGATATCTTGTCTCAAATACCATCCATCCGCGCGAAGGGCAAAGGCAAGTAGCCAAGGAATACCAATTAAATCTTTCGACTTTAAATTTTTACATTCCAGATCGTAATTGGCGGGTCTCGCTGGTTGATTTCTAAAACCTGCATAGATACTGCCAAAATTATCATTAACTCTGTTCCCTTTATACCCATTATAAGAGTCCCCAATATTTACCCATAGTGTCCCATCGTCACGCAACACACGATACACTTCACGGAAAATATCAACAAGTTTCTGAATATACAATTCGGAGGTTTCTTCAAGCCCTATTTGCCCATCAATACCGTAATCGCGAAGACCGTAATACGGCGGAGATGTTACGCACATATCTACTAAATTGTCTGGTAGTGTTTTTAAACCCTGTAAGGCATCCGCCGTAATTATTTTATTTATTAACGGATTATCCACCTAGAACAAGCCCTCTTCAGCTAACTTTATATGCTCATTAGTATCAAATATTTTTTCATGGGAACTTAAATAATTCTTTATTCGAACAACCGCCTCATTAAAATACTTTTCACTTATTTCGCAAGCCGTCAGTTCAAAGCCCATGTCAAGACAGGCCATCGCATGAGTACCGCTTCCAAGATGGGTATCTAAAATTTTATCGCCTTTTTTGGCATAACGTTCTAGTAACCAGCGATAAAGATATAGTGGTTTTTGCGTTCCGTGCCAGCGGCCATCAACATTTTTTTTATCGGCAGATCTAATTGACTTTCCACAGGGGCAAATTCTCAACGGTTTATCAAAACTTGAATAAGCAAATTCTCCGTCAGCTAATGTAAAACCATGCTGACCTTTATCCCATATAATCGGCCCGCGGCAAGAATCAAAATATTTAAGAAAATTATTAGCACCCCAAATAATTTGATTTTTTGATACCCGCTTTAACTCTGCAAAATACTCAGGCGGGGGAATATTGTCCCATTTATTCATTTCCTCAATTTCCTCTGGCTTAAGAGTAAATCCGCCTTTGCCTGTTGATACCCACTTCCCGGCGTAGCCATAGGGCGGATCGCAAATCGAAAGCTCGAATTGACTATCTTTTGACTCCCTGAGCAAGTCTAGGCAATCACAATTGTAAAGAGTAACACAACCGATTTTTACAGGATTAGGAAGCATACGGCATCAACTCCCTTATAAGATCATGAAATTTTATTATTCGAATTCTCAGTTTTTTGCAAAGATAAATTTCTACTTTAGCCCCTTTGCTTTTTTTCCAATTCGGTAAAAGTACCAAACAATCACAATCCATTAAATATTTTAGGTCAAATTTCATAATGGCTTCCCATGTACTTTCTGCTTCCCAATAAAAGGCGGCAGGATTGAAAATATTCTTGACTCCCCAATAACGAAGTTCATCCTCATGTTTTTTAAAGTATTCCTTAAAATTTGGCTGGCGGGTTATCGCCCCGCTGAGATAATATTTCAAAATAACCCCTCCGATTCGGTTGTTTCAATTGCTTTTATTTCATCTTCTTCATACAGACTTCCTGTAGATAAATACTCATTAAATCTTGTCTCTTCCTTTTCAAAGTAATTTTTATCTAGCTCAATTCCTACATAGTCAATTCCCGCTTCGTATGCTGCAATCCGAAATGACCCGCTCCCCATGTACGGATCAAAAATTCCTTTTGGCTTTGCAAGATGTCCGTGAATTCTTAGTACCTCCCTAGAAATTCTTATGGGCTTGGCAGTTGGATGCCAGCGAAATTTGTCTTGACTCCGTCCTCGCACAATTTTTGCATTTCCATCAAACGATACCCACGCATATTCACACATAGCCATGCTAAAGGTCTCCGGGACTCCTTTTTCCCAAATAATAAAATTCCTAGAAGGCGGCAAGAAGAAATAATTGCCGCCCCAAATAATCTGATAGTCAGATATTCTAAAAGCCTGCTCCCAAAACTCCTCTGGTGGAGGATTACTATCCCAATGTTTAGCTCCTTCTCCGTATTTCCCAAATAAATTACCGCCGGAGGCATGATTAACCTTTACCCGTTTTGGTTCTGGCGACTGTGTTATTAAGCCATCATGATATTTAGCAAACAAGCCGCCAAAGCGACCATGCTTTGAGTTAAAATTCCCCGCACCAGCATCTGCATACGGCGGGTCGGTATAGATCATAGAGAATTGCTTATCCTTGCACTGCTTCATGTAGTCTAGGCAGTCCATGTTAAAGGTTTCACTTCTTGGCATACTCAGATAAGTCCTCTTTAATCACCCTGTCTATAATATCCACAGCATATTGCTGGTCTATGAATTCTTTAGCCCTTTTTAAATTCTGCAAAGAAAATCTAATATTTAGGTCAAAAGGCGGAACACCTTTTTCTACAACACAAATATTTTTCATATACCAAGTTAATTCCTTTCAAATGACCGCTTATGCAAATAATCCCAGTCATTCCCCACAATTCTTTTCCACCACATAGTTTGTTGTTCGCAGTCTATCATCTTTCCACTAATAGGCGACTTGCCGTTATCAAGACAATTGTGAGAAAATCGGTTTAAGGTAACCACATTTTTTTCATCAAATCGCATCCACGGAAACGCGCCTTTGCCAAAAACATGAGCGGCATCTAAAATACTGCCAAGCCCGTTATGATTCTCATTCCACTCGATACGCTCATCAACAGTTAACACTTTTAGCAAACGGCATCCGCCATCGCGTTTTCGTACAAAAGCAGACAACTTCGAGTCTTCCGATTGTCCTCCCATTAAAGTTTTATAGGTACTGCCGCCGTATTTTTTATCCAGCTTCCGTAAATATTGCAAATAGTAATGCCATAACTGCTTTGAATTAATCTTTTTTAATGGATAATAGCGGGTGCTGACCTTATTAATAAAGCCTTTTTCTTTATAGTCTTTTTCAAACTCAGGGTATGTTTTAAATTTCACCATCACTAGATTCTCCTAACGCTTGTCTGCGTAATTCAACCGCAGTCTGAGGAACATAATCAGAAGGTATCGGGTACACACGGAACAGTCCCCCATCGTAAAGATAATGAATCATTGTTCCGGCAATGCCCTGATTGCATTTCATAACCTGAACATCCATTAGATCATCCTCCTCAGCGACCAGGGGATCGTCCGGAAAAAATCTTTGAGCGTAGTAATGTTCACGGAATACAGAAAGAACCTGCCTGCTCCGCTCCGCTATCGCTCCTGAATTTTTTATCGATGATATTAACGGTCGAAACTGCTGAAGTCCCTCAACTGTAGACGGTCTGTTTTTTTCTAAAACTTTATTTACAGCCTGAACGACCATGACTAAATGAATTCCGGTACGCTTCACCATTTGATGTAAATTATTCATAGCCTGCTCGTATGCTATTGGGGTTCCTTCGCCGAAGTCCTCCATCATCGTGGCTAGATCAACAAAAACCACCATATAGTTCGTTTGAAATTTTAATTTAACCTGCCCGATCATTTTTTCGAGAGATGCAACACTTACTCTGGTCTCGTCTATAAAAGCAAATTTACGACCGCGTTCTAACTTTTCGCGTTCAAGATTTACCTGTTCGTAAACAGACTCATCAATTTGACCCTTCTTGCTAAATAGCTCATGCAGAGGAATACGCAGTCTTGATGCCATCCAGCGATCCATCGTAGCCGTTTCGGACATTTCAAGAGATACATAAAAACAAGGAACCAATTTATTTATAAGGCGGTTTATTAAATAAAGTGAGTATGTTGACTTGCCGATGCCTGTTGACCCAAATATTGTAGTTATTTCGCCCGGCGCAAAGCCTGTAGGCAGTGCTGAATTAAGCAGGGAACAGCCCGTATCGTAAAAAGCCGATCCGTCAACCCGTTGCGCCAGCACATTCTGGTACGAATCGAACATCTCGCTTATTGACTTAACAGAAGATGCCTTCCCCTTAGCTAGATTTATGCATTCCTGAATCTCGTAAACAATATCCTGCAATTTATCAACATCCAGCCGTCCCTTTACGGTAACCGATGTCAATCCATCTTTTAGAAGATTTGTCTGAAGCCGGTCTTTTGCGTAGGCTTCCTGAACTAAAAATCGGTAATGATCCCATGCTTTTGCGTCATACGGAATTTCCCGAATAGCGGAAAGCAACGCCGGAGTTATTCCCTCATTGACTCGATTGCCCGCCGATAAAATATTTTCATCAGTAAAGCTGATATTATTCCGGTACAAATCAAGAAGCGTCTCGTACAGGTCAAAACCTTCTGAACTTAAAAAATAGTTCTCTTTTATCTCAATTACTCTTTCGGGGTGATCCAAGCAAAAATGAAATATTTGTTGTTCAACAATCTGGCTTGATAACAAACTCATTCGGCATCTCCCCAAATATCATCATTTCGGAATCGGGAAGCATCGATGGTGTCATCAAAAAACATCGGGGTAGGGATACTGCGATTTATCAAACTTTGCAGAGGTTTACCCCACAATTCTCCAATGTCATTAATAGCAACATTAGCGGTAAAACAAGTCGCCATTTGATTTATTTCAAGTCTATTTTTTAGAAACGTATTTATATACGCTTTCTGGTAACCAGTTGAAAACAGGGTAACCTGCTCCTTAGCAAAACACTCGTCAATAACCAAGAAAGCGGATTTTTGCCATAACTTTACTTTTTGGCTGGCGTTCTCGTCACGTTCTGATTTCAAAAGCAGGTGAATGAGATCGTCCATTAAAACGAAATACCCTTGAATGCCTTTTCTGGCAAGCCGCACCAGAATATCCTTAGCGCAGGTACTTTTCTGTGTTCCATTTACCGTTGACCAAAGATACAAGTGTACTTTTTTAAATTTGGAATCGAACTCATCACAATATTTTTTCAATTTTGGGATATTCCTATTTTTATCCTCCCCAATGTAGGTATCCAATCCGTACTTTGAAATTTCTTTTATCCCCGAAGCGGATAAGTACCGCCTCACTTCCAATTCCACAAGATGGTCTTTCCACTCAGGAGTTGGAACAGCCATCTCCTCGCCGTTACTTTCAACGATTTTGTATTTAGGCCATAGACGCCCCTTGTAATTAAACTTCTCGTTAATAACGTCCATGTTCCCCTCTAATCAGCTATTCTTTAATCTTCTCTTTAAAAACAGCCTGAAAACGACTCATCAATATTTTCTCAGCATCAGTAGCCTTTTTATCTTGTATCTGCCCAATGTTGCGAACTAAAAAAGGACTGGGCGTAAAGCTCGTTTTCAATTTTGCCACTCGTCCCTTTTCAGTTATCTCATCTCCATCATACAAAATCTCAATATCCCCGATAAAAGGAATAGTCAGCTTTTCCCCTTTGACATAATTTAATACGGCTTGTATGCCGATTGACTCGAATAGCTCCTTCACGTCATGAGAGTTCTTGCCAAACAAGAGACGGATGGAATTTAAAGCTATATTTTCTTCATGAGTTAACGCCGCCATTTAGTCATTGAGACGCAATCGGAAATTTCCATTGGAAACTTCCTCAAGCCTTGCCCCCTTTTGGTTCTTTATGGCTTCTCGCTGACGCTCCAATTCTTCTGCGGTAACTTCCCTGCCATTAAGGGTTAGTTTTTTTGAATCCTTGTTTTCATTTTCGGGCATATTATCCTCCTTAGACCCTACTGGTATTATTTCTAAAGACCCATCCTCCTTAATAAGGATAGAATCGCCATCTTGCAATTTCAGTGCTTTTTTTAAGGCAAGACTCGTGGCTCGTTTTGTTTCGTTAATAAGAGCCGATGTCTTTTTCATAAATTCGAGATACTCAGTTGTGATTTTCCTTATCAATAAGGTGTCTTTGTTACTCATATTCATTAGTAATTCCCCTGTGCTTTTTCCCGTGTCCGATACCGTTTGCGGATAATCGGAACGTCCCTAACTTCGTTATACTTAACTTCCCGATGGCCGAATCCCCAGAATTCCCCCTTTGTATAATCAGCCACATTACATTCCCCGCTATAGGGCATCCCGTAAGTAGCCGGATGATCAAAGTTAAATGCCTCAAGTAAAATTCTTAGACACGAATTAAGTTCGCTAATATGATTTACGCCGACAACGGAATCGTGTACCGTCCCGACTAAATACGATATGTAACCCAAATCTTCAAAAGCGGAGTCAATTTTTATCATGGCGCAGGCCATGACCACTGTTTCAAAATCCTGCACTGGACTATTAACTGCGATATTGCTCAGATTTTTATACATTCCAGAATCCGCATGGCTTCCTTTTGTTCGCAATTGCGGTAATAATCTACGACTTCCCCAAGGCGATCTTCGGTACCCGGTATTACAGGCAGTGTTGGCGCAGTCAAAAATCCACTTTTCAAGTTCCGGATACAGTTTAAAAAATTCACTTCTAAAGAAAGAAGCTACCACAAAATACAAAAGTGAATCGCCTTGCAGTCTTTTATTGCTTTGAACAATTGACTTCTGCAATTCCTGAAGACCGCGATCTTTAATAAAATTAGCGCACATTTTCGGATTCCACGCCATCCGGAGTGTACCGCCAGCAAGATTGTTAGCCGAAGCCCCAAAAATAAAAGATAATCCGATCATTTTGCCTATATCACGTAATTCTTTACATTTTCCTTTTTTGGCATTCGTGCAAAATTCTTCATAAGTAATAAGACGTTTTACTTTTTGCACATTGACTATTTCGTATTCCGTAGATACTATTTCAACAAAGTCCCCTTTTTGAATATCTTTAAAGCCAACGTCATACATTATTTTGCCATTCCGATTAACGCATTTAAATTTCCAATCGTCCCACTCCATACCTTTATGTAATAAGCCAGCGTCATCCATAATTAAATACTCGACAAATAGCTGATACTTCGCGAGAATATGATAAGTATTATTGTTATGAAAATCGCCGCCGCTCAAGAAAACATTGCATAAATTTTTATCGTGCGACATCGAAGCCGCTATCATAGCTTGTAAGTTGTAGCCGTCCGTTTCAGTAATAACATACTCACCAAGTTCAGCCCATCGGTAATATTCAGCCCTGTATCCGTATTCATTAAACTCATATTTACTTAAATCTTTGGCGGGTACTTTTATTCGTTCCGTGATACCAATTTCAACAAAGTCATCCGGCTTGTGGAGGGAAAGCCCGTTCAGTCTATCATATATCCAGATTTGAGTTGCTTCATCTTTTTGGCAGGGAACAATATCAGGGGGAATGTAACATTGCCGCACGATGGACGAGACTTCTTTATTCCGTTTTGGAAGATTTTGCAGGTTCGGGCTACTGGATCGATGGCGATGTGATTTTGTCATAAAGGGATAAAACGTAGTATGAATTCTGTTATCAACGCCTTTATATTGCCAAAGACCTGTAGCGTCATGGTGAACATATTTATTATCAACCCCTGAAAAAAAATCATCGCCCTCAAATGATTCTGAGTCATCCATATTGAATTCAGGATCAGCTTCTATAGCGTCTGAGTCATCTTCCCCATAATTGGAATCAGCCCCAATAAAAGTATTCCAAATAATCATCCACTTGGAATATTCTATAAGGGTTTTTACTTCGGAATGCCCCATTTTCTCCCATTCGGCAAATTCCTTTTTTGAAACTTTAAAACCGCCAGCCTTGTTTCTGTTTACGCATGGCCATCCAAGAGACTCGATAAACTTTCCGAGTTCCTG
>JGI24698J34947_10002145_pt1 | contig 10569 bp, 10 predicted proteins | sample TergutMp193P3_FD_34947 | JGI IMG/M metagenome (IMG submission 34947) | reverse complement strand
AGTATCAAAACCAGTCCAATTACAATGTCAGCGATAATCTGGACGATGCGCCACGTAGCCATGTGTACGATGATGGTCGAGCCCGGCGCAATCCCGTTCATCGCGTTGCTGTTTGCGACGGCATATAGAACATTGTGCATTGATTTGCGCATATTGGCTACGGCCGCGGCGCTGGTGGAATCCTCCATCTGCTTCATCGGCGGGAAGGTTAGCATAAAGTCCGTGCCGGCCTTCACCCCCTGATCAGGGAACATATAACCGAAGAGATTGAAGTCGGTGATGACACTGCCCCTGAATCCCCATTCGTCGCGCAAAACTTCCGTCATCAGCGGATAAGAGCCGCCTGCCCATACACCGCCGATGCGGTTAAACGAACTCATTATACCGCTCAGGCCTATGTCGCGGGTGGTACGATTATCCCCGCTGTAAAAAGTCACGCTGGAGTTGACGCGCTTGGCCGGAATCTCAAACGCTTTCAGGTATATCTCGCGTATAGCCTGCTCGTTGGCCCATGTCGCCACGCCGTTATTTACGCGGTTCGTCTCCTGGTCGTTTAGCGCATAATGCTTCAGGAATGTTACAACGCCCTTGCTTTGTGCGCCGTTAATTACTTCCGCGGCAATAATTCCCGCGTGCAGAGGGTCTTGTGAATAATACTCAAAATTCCTGCCCGCGAAAGGAGAGCGGTGAATATTGATGGCGGGGGCATACCATCCATTGATGTTGTTCGCCAGCGCCTCGTTGCCAAGCACAACACCCCAGTCGCGGGCCAGTTCTTTATTGAAAGAGGAAGCTATTACAACAGCCGACGGATATGCCATGGCGTTGACCGAACCCATAAAACTTGAGAACCCGGCCGGTCCGTCAAGATCAGTCGTCTGGGGCTTTCCGATCCCCGGGAGCGGCTCCGTATGATACGCGCCGTTTAATATTACGGTAAGCATATTCTCCACGGTAAGCTGATCCAGCAGCAGATCCCAAAGCTGATCGTCGTAATCCCGGCCGCGCAGATCAATCAGGCTTAAGCCGTTTTCCGCGCCGGTTACCGGCATTTCCACGGAAGATCGGTTGGCCGCCTGTACGTCATACGCTCCGAGGGCTCTCAGAACATCCGCGTTGGCGATCCTGTCGGCGGATGTCGGCGCTGTGGGAAATGTCCCGGCAAAGTCGGCGCGGCTGAAATTGAGTATCCTGCCGCTGGCGGGCGTGTCGGTGAACATGGCGCTTACGTCATCAAAACGATTGACGGCTCCTGTTTGGTCGGATTGCCGGGCACTGTCTCCGCTATAAGTAACCGTATTCCTGACCGTGTATGTAATTGGCGAAATACCGTCTTTTAATCTGCGCGAGTTTTCCTGAACCAGAATCTGATAGTCTCCTCTTTCAAGCACATAGGCTTTCGCGCCCTTGTAGTCATAGGATGCCATGTCTTCGACCAGGATTGAAAGCGTAACAGTTTCTGTCTGCCCCGGCTGTAAAAGGGCTGTTTTTGCGAAATCGCCCAAAACAACGCTTGATTTTTCTATGCCGCCCCTTGTGTATGGCGCGGAGTAGTAAAGCTGCACAACATCCTTGCCGGCGACACGCCCCGTATTGGTTACGTCTACCTCCACCGCTATCGAGCCATTTACGCCGCCCAGCCTTTCGCTTCTGATCTTCCAGTCAAAAGTCGTATACGACAGACCGTGGCCAAAGGGGTACACGACGGCTTCGTTATAATTGATAAACCTTTCCGCCGCCGCCGTTTCGTAATACCGATAGCCGTAATATATCCCTTCCTCGTAATGCACGAAAAAAGATTCCGGCGTGGCGTTAGTGTAGGCGAAATCACCAAAATTGACGAAAGTCGGGTCTCTGGAAAAGTCCGCGGGGTATATGTCCGAAGTGCGTCCGGATGGATTTAACACGCCGGAAAGCGCTTGCCCCACCGCGTTGAAGCCTGCCTGCCCAACCGAGCCGATCCATAAAATGGCATCAATGCCCGGGTCGTTTTCCAAAACTCCAAGCTCCATCGCATTGCTGGAGTTAATTATGACCACCACGTTGTTAAAATGTTCTTTGGCAAGTGCGATTGTCTGCAGCTCATCAAGGTTTAATTTCAACTGGTGCTGCCCCGGCTGGTAATTAGGATCCCATCCGTTCATGTCCCGGCCCAGGTCGCCGCCCTCGCCGCCGCCGCGTCCGATAAACACAATCGCCGCGTCGTTAAAATTCGCGAAAGTGGCCACCGCGGCTTGAGTATAGCCGCTTACGGGCATTTCGCCAATCGTATAGCTTGAGGCGCCGGGGTCGTCCATGACAATATTCGCTTTCGGGTTGTTTCTGGCAAAATTGGCCAAGAGGTTAAACACCGTCTCGTTGATCGTAAAGCCCGCGGCTTCCAATCCGGCTCTGCCGGTAACAGCCGTATCGACCCGTACACTGCCCGAGCCCGCTCCGCCATAGATAGGATCGGCGGCATTCCGCCCAAGAAGCGTCACCCTCCTGCCCGCAAGTGGCAGCGTACCGTTGTTTTTCATCAGCACAAGGCCTTCAGCTTCCAGCAGCTCAGACATCCGCTCCGCCGCCGCGGTAACCGCGCTCGCGTTTGCGTAATCCAATTTGTTGTACTGTGGATCGTAGCTGGCGGCGTTTTCGTTGTTACGCACCTCAACCCGGCCATATCCCAAGTAATTGTTGGCATAGCTCTTAAATATGTCGATGGCGACATTGAGAGCGATTACCAGCACCAGCACGACTGCCAAAATAATGACCCGGCTGCGGACGTATTTCTTCTTGTCCATGACTTGTCCTCCTTAAAGGTAACAAAAATTATTTTGCCGTATAAATAAATAGATTGTATCATTTAGGAACTGAATGAAAACGCTTCCCGCATAAACTGTCATCTTTGCCGCATAAACTGTCGGCAAAAGCTCCCGCCACTTTTTCAATCATGCCAATTTCACTGGGACGCAGCGTAATATCGGTATCGGAGAGGTCTCCGCCCTCAGATCCGCCGCGGGCAATAAATATTGCGCCGTTATCGGAATAAGCCGCGGCCTGTTTCATAACGGCGCCAGTGCTTCTCCCCCGCTTATCTCAGGAAACACGATGTCATTAGGGTTTACCTGTGCTGTGCCGCCAGCCACGCGAAAATACTTACCTGCTTGCCATCGATTATCTGGAAGCATTCGTTATGCAGGGTGTAGATCCACGACCAGTGGCCCTCATACTCATAGGGATCGCCTTTATCATCCTTATACAGCCCGCTGGTGTCAACCACATTGTCAAACAGGGACAAATATACGTTCTTAGCGCCGGCGGCTATCAACCGCTCGTATGTAGGCAAAGCGAAGGCGTCATATTGAACGGTTCCGTCGCTCTTGGCCTGAGTAAACCAGATGGGAATGTCCTTTATCGCCTTAATCTGCTCGTCGGTGATGGCCTCGTCGCGATAAGCCTCGCAAATGGGATATGCCGCGGCGAACATTTCAGGATGGGTTATGAGCATTTTCATGGTCATATAGCCGCCGTTGGAGCACCCGCCAATATAAACACGGTTTTGGTCAACTCCGGGATGATCCGCGACGTACTTGGCTATCAGCTCCGTTAATGACGTTAGGTAAATTGTCGCGCCTGTCTCGGACATACCATCGCCGCTGTCCATCCACATGGTCGGCGCCTGGGGCGCAAGTATGAAAGAGCCGCCAAGATTGGACTGGATTTCGGTGTCAACAAGATGAGCCACAGGATTGCCCAATAATACGGCCGTAGGATCGACTAACCCGCCTATGCTGCCTTCGCCCATACCGTGAAGCCAGATAACAAGGGGATGCTTGACGCCGTTTAGCGGCGGCTCATACGACGCGTACTGCAGCGTGACGCCGTCGGAAGCCGTAAATTTCCCCGTTATGTCGAATCTGTCGGTCAGGGGCATAATCTTGCCGGAGGGTTCGGGATTAACATTGAAGCTCTTAATGGCATTGCCTGAATAGGCAATGGAGTTGGTGTACGGATCAGCCCACATATTACCCATTGTGAAGGTTTGCATGTCAAAGAAGAAATAAAACGGNCTGCCCGTNTCAGGACTCACGCTCAGCTCCAGCGTAACGAANGCGCTTGCCGAATTAATCGGTTTTCCGCTGGAGTTGGATACATACGCCGCCGTAATGACGCGTTTCTCTTCCTGTGTTCCGGGTTGAAACGTCGCGAAGTCCAGCGACTGTTTAATGGCAGTTACCGAAAATTCATTCGCTTTGACCGAGCCGGGTTCAACCGTCTCATTCAAGGCAATGATAAGCTTGGTAACGCCAGGGCCCCAATCAAAGCTCTCTACGACCATCTGATACGTGCATGCGCCGACCCTTGAGCTGGAGCTGGGCCGCTGTGTCGAGGGAGTCGCGAAAAGCGCGCTGGCAAGCAGTAAACCTGCCAAGACTAATAATAAAGTCTTCTTCATCTAATTCCTCCTAAATAATTTGTTGAAATGTATAAATAAGTTGAATGTATCATAGAGGAATTGAATGAAAATGCTTCCCGCATAAACTGTCATATTTACCGCATAATCTGTTAGCAAAAACAAAAAGGCTTTTTACCCGCCGCTTTTCAGGGGTATTAACAAATTCAGTTTGAACCAATTTTCGCTTGCTGCCACGGATAAAGTTCCGCCATATTTGCTTGCCACGTGCCTGATGCTCTTTAGCCCGTAACCGTGGTTTTCTGTATCGCCCTTGGTGGTGGCCGGCAAGCCGTCGCGTAAATCAATCTCACCTTCAAAATAGTTTTCTACTTTAATGATAAGGAAGTCTTTTTGACGCGCAACAGTAAGGTGAATCAGCCGCCGGGCTTTATCGCCAATTTTTTCCACGCTTTCAATGGCATTGTCCAGGGCGTTGCCGAACAGGGCGGAAATATCCATGACTTCCATAAAGTTAAGAAGTTCGCCATTCGCAACGCACGTCATGGTAATCCAATGGTTGGCGCAATACATGCTCTTGCTGGTTAATATCGTGTCCAGTATGGCGTTGCCCGTTTTGTTTTGCGCTTCAAAGACGCGGATATCCTGTTCCATCCTGTCAAGGAACGCTTCCCTCCGCGCCGCGTCAGGCTCGGCGCGCCAAATGGCTATCTGATGTTTTAAGTCATGGTATTTTCTGTTTATCATTTCCTCGCTTTCTTTATATGCCTGGTATTGCGCAAACTGTGTCCGCAAAACACCGCCCATGGCATCAAGCTCACGGGCGGCCCGGCGTTCCATGCACATGAGGTAATGGGCATATAATATGGCAAGGCCGCCCAAATCAATTACCGTGCGTATATTCAGGATTTCCCGTTCTGCTATGCCCGAAAACGGCGTTGCCACCGTAACAAAACTTAGATTGCTCAAGCCGAATGCCGTAGCTGCCAACACAATCGCTGATACCAATTCTTTTGTCGTGATATGCAATTTCCTGTCCGGGTTGAAAGTATGTTTTTCGATAAAATAATAAAGAACGAAAACAACCGCGTAAACTAAAATCAGCAGCAGTACAGGCAGGAAAACAATAGCCTTTTCTGTCCCGCCGAACCTGCCGTCCGGCCATAGCCAAAAATGAATTTGCCATTCAAGCGAAGCGGCAAACTCCGCCATGATAAACGCCCTCGCAACGTGAAAGGCGCAGTCTTTAGCATTAACATCGCCCGCTGTTTTTACGAATAAAAACATTAACGCCACAGCCCCCATCATGCTGGGAAGCCAAAAAACAATGGGTAGTCCTTCCGTCAAAATAAAAACTGCCACCTGCGCTGCCAACGCGCACAGGGCGGCAACAGCCAGTTTGCCTTTGCTTCCGTTTCGGTTGATGACGCAAATTAACACAAGACAGGAAAGCCAATACGCGAGGGCCGTATAAACGCGCGGAATATCCGGGGGCAGTTCCATCATTTTAACACACCCCCCACATATTTGGCAAGACTTTCCATAAACGCGTTCTTGCGTGGGCGGCTCAAAAGGAGCTTTTCCCCGGCGACAATGGCGCATCCATCCTGAACGCCATCCACATAACGCAAGTTAATCAAATAGAAATTATTACCCCGGGAAAAACCATGCCCTTCCAGTTGTTTTTCCGTTTCCCGCAGGGTGCCCTGCGTTTTAAAGTCGCCGTCTGCCGCATGGAAAATCAGGGTATGCCCCTTGCTTTCAATATAATGGATGTCCGCCGCGTTAAGTTTCATTATGTTTCGATTTACGGTAATGGTGATGTATTTAGCGGCTCTGTTCTTCATCCTTGCCAACGCCCTGTTCAGGCATTGGCTGAAAGCGAAGTAATTAACCGGTTTTAGGACATAATCCAACGCCTCCACCGCATAGCCACGAATTGCATAATGCGGCGAGTTTGTAATAAAAATAATAACAACTTCAGTGTCGACCTTGCGTATTTCCTCGGCGGTTGTCATACCGTCCGTGAGCGGCATCTCAATATCCATTAAAATAATATCGTATTCCGCCCTGTAATCTACCAAAAACAAAGCGCCGTCCGAAAATGGGACAGCTTTTATTTCAGTTCTATATTCTTCTTTATACCGCCCCAGATAGTCCATCAGCTTATCCAAATAGACCGGGGAATCTTCAACAACAGCTATCTTAACCATGGATACTATCCTGCTTAATTATAACAGAAGGAGGACGTAATAATCTAGAGCGACACCAGGGCGATATACACCCTTGACAAAAGCCCTTATACTGGGTGATTGTTAAGCAAATAGCTTTCTCTATTACCAAATTCACCGATGATTTAAAGGTGTTTGTCACAAATCCCATTATTTTGTCTTCGTTTACCAGTTGGTTTCTCTCGCAGTTGATAAAAGGGATATTCGTGTTTTTCAAGATAAGGAAAAAACGGGATTTTCTGGAAGCCCTCCTGTGGCGCACCGGGGGAATGCCTTCGAGCCATGCCGCCGTGGTGACCTCCATGACGGCTTCTGTGGCCTTTAGCAGGGGCCTGGACTCGGATCTCTTTACCGTGTCCTTTCTCGTGGCCCTTTTGTTCATGCGGGACGTGGTGGGGGTTCGCCGTGCCGTCGGCCTTTATGCAAAGGCCCTCAATCTTTTGGGCAGCCAGACAACGGAAAAGAACGATATCGAATTCAACCCCGTTAAAGAAATCAAGGGGCACGCACCCCTTGAGGTCATAGCCGGCGCCCTTTTGGGCATTCTTATATCCGCGGCCTTTGTCAGGCTCTAGGTTCCCGTGACTTCCAGGACGACTGTTCTTTGCTATTATGGAATCTCCCTAATCTGCGGGATTTTCCTCTTTTTCCTGTGGCATTACGCCCTGGGCGGATCGGGTGAATGGTTTGTCGCGACGGGCGCAAACGACGGGTACGCGATTCTGGTTGTGGACGAATCAGAGGACGAGCAAGGCATCCGCGAAATGTTCACGCTGGGGGGACTGGGGGAGGTTATTTCCGAATCATCCCAATTTGTCTCAATAGATGATTTCGGCTCGTTCAAACAGATTCCCCTTATATCGTTTTATGACGAGATTGAACCGTTTGATCCCCGCAACGACGGATACGCGGAAAAACTCCATTCGTTTTTTGTGAATAACGGGAAATGCTATTTCTTCACTCTGCTGGAAATCAGCCCGTCCGATCTGCGATCCCGGTTAAAGACGTTTTCCTGGTATAAAATCGCTGAATGCCGAACTTGCCGCCTGGAGTGCGAAACTCAATCGGACTCAGAGAGGGGTTGATTGGCATTTTACAACCAAGGACGCGCGAGTGAAACTCAAAAGACTTTATCCCATAATTATGTAAAGTTATAGTTGTTACAGAGTACTAGGATAATTCAAACAAACATCCAAAAATCATTCTTCCCCCTTCAAACGTACAACAATACTTGGAATATTACGGTATTGTATCGTCTTGGGAATATTCATCGCGTTAAGCATTGAAACAATATTTTCCACCGGCATAGGCATTTCATTTATGAACCAATCGAAAAAAACCATAAGACTTCCTGTTATCTGGTAACATAATTTGTAACGGAATATCAGGTATTCATAGGCTGAAAGTTTCTCTTTGTAGTGTTCCAAAAAGGACATAGGAAATTTCTGTGCTTCACGATAAATACGATTTCCAATATCAACATTGGCCATTATTTTCTGTAGGTTTTTCTTGTGTGCAATCATAAATTGATAATCAAACATTAGAATGATATTATTTTCCTTTTCTTTGCTTTTAGTTTTTTCCATGCTTAGTAACTCCGTACTAAATGTATTTAGTATATATTCAAAAACAACATCTTCCTTATCATCATAGTTGTGGTAAAATGTCGTCCGTGCGATACCGGCCTTTTCAGAAATATCCGAGACGCTTATTTTGCCATACGGCATTTCATCCATGAGCATCATAAGAGCCTCGAAAATCCATGATTTTGTCCGTTGTACCTGCCGGCTATGTTTATTGGATTTTTGCAACATATCCCCCTTTCTGTAGTCTTTTATACAGTTTTTACAGTCTGTTCATTTTCCAAAAAAATACTTGACCAAAGTATACTCTATTGTACTACACTTGTTTTATATAAATCAAGTGTTTAATACAAATACTTGATGATATATTTTTGGAGGTTTGTATGAAAACCAGAAATAAACTGATATGGGTTTTAATAGTTTTCCTGATTATAGGACTAGCCGCTTCCTGTGCGTCAACAGGGCAGTACATGCCGCTGTCTAGGGACGAAATAGCTATAGGGAGCGTTCAATCTACTTTTGTAGTTCAGTCATCCTTGTTTTTCCTGCAAAGCGCTAAAAACGCTGTAAACACGCAAGCCTATATCCACCTGATGGAAGAAGCGGGAAAAAGATACCCCGGCAATATTGACATTCGAGATATTGAATGGGTAACTGGCAGATCAGTTGATAACGAAAACACCGAAGTTTCCGCTAACGGTAAAGTGGTGCAGATAAACTAAATTGCTTATCAGCAATATGAAAACATTCGCCGTAAAATGCGGGTGTTTTCATACGGAGGCTTTATGAAGGTCAAGAATAAAATATCACCTGTTATGGTAGGAATAATTGTTACATTGTTTGTCTCCTGTTCATCTATTGGGCATTATTTGCCTATATCGTCAAGCGATATTGTTATAGGAACAATCCAAACTACTTTTGTAGCCCGTGATACATGGCTGTCAAATAACGAAAGCATAAGCGCACAAGTCTATATAAAACTTTTGGAAGCAGCGGCACAAAGATATTCTGGTAATATAGACATTCGGGACATTGTATGGGGAACCGGCAGAAAAATAAGTCCACGCGATACAGAAGTTTCCGCTACCGCTAAAGTTATCAAGGTTGAACAAGATGAAACGAATTATTAACTTTTATATTCTACTGCTTTTACCGTTGGCCATTCATGCACAAGTTTTTCCTGGTTCATTTATTTTATTCCGTGATACCGTCTATCTACAAAATAGAAGTTTGTTGGATACCATGCGCTTGTATACGGCGGCCAAACATGATATTGAAAATTTGCTAACAGACGTGGACTTCTATTTGGCGCTTTCTCGTTGCGAGTACCTAATGGGACTTTCTTTCAGAGTTGAAGGTAGAAACAGCGAAGCCGCCGCGTATTTTGAACAAGGTATAGCGTGGGCGGAAGAATCTCTCGAATTACGTCCCACATCGGAAGGCTATCGCTTATTGGGAACAAACATTTCCTTTTTATGCGAGGTAAGATTCTCATACGGTCTTAGAAATTTCGGAAAAATCGAGGAAAACGCCAACAGAGCCCTTGAACTGAACCCTCATAATCTGGCGGCACGGTATTTGATTGCAGCCCAATATGTAGCCGCTCCCTGGCCTCTCGGTAATGTACGCAGGGGATTGACATTGCTTGAAGAAATCATCAAGCAAAACTACTTATCTATGGACAAGGAAGACCAGTTCAATTTGTTCTTGATGCTTGAGACGGCCAAACGGAAACAAAGAAATTACGAAGAAGCCCAAATCTGGCACGAAAGAGGCGCTGCGATATATCCTACAAACAATTTTATAAGTCTGTTGGTGAAATGAAGCGTTCAATAGTTCTCATTGTATCCATGTTCCTTTTTTCTTCTCCCCTTTGCCAGGCACAAGCAGGCAACGACAACCTTTTCTCTCTTGATCTCTCCTATTCACTAACCGGCCTCTTTAATCAAGGTTGGGGCATAGGATTAAGTTATGAGAAAAAAATAGTAGATTGGCTTTCATTTACAGGTGTTTTTGGACACATGACATTTTTAACAAGCCTTAAAAATGTATATTGTACTTCCGTCAACCTGTCCTTATTTAGCAACTATTATCCATTAAGTAACGGTTTAGATAAACTGTATATCAGTGTGGGAAGCGGTTGTGATTTTATGAATTATTTTGGAAGCGGTAAATTACCAGAAACTACGAATGACACCTTTATTCACATAACGCCGCAGCTAGGCTGGAAATTCCATGTCCTGCCATTCTTGATAATTGATGTATCTAACGCATATAAATTCATTATTCAAAACTCACAAAATTATACTGAAATAAACAACTATATAAATCCAGGTTTACGGTTTGGGCTTAATTTCCT
>JGI24698J34947_10002144_pt1 | contig 10569 bp, 9 predicted proteins | sample TergutMp193P3_FD_34947 | JGI IMG/M metagenome (IMG submission 34947) | reverse complement strand
TCATCGCGTCCTCCCGTGGAACATTATAAACTACTTGCCCAAAAAGCGCTATCCAGTATATCATACTATAAAAGAAAGGAGTAGACAATGGACTTTGTAGGCACGATGAAAGGCAAGGCCGCGTCAATGCGGAAGAGGCTGGTTCTCCCCGAAGGGACTGAGCCAAGGACTATCAGGGCGGCGCGGATCATTATTGACGAGCGGCTGGCGGCAAGCGTGACGCTGTTGGGCGCCGTTACCGCGATTGAAAAGACCGCCGAGCAGGAGGGCGTCAAACTCGACGGCATTAACGTGGTATGCCCCCATACCGAGGCGAATTTCGCCAAATACGCCGCCGAATACTTCGAAATTCGCAAGCATAAGGGCGTAACCGAGGAGCAGGCGAAGACCGATATGGCCGACCCCCTGCGCTGGGGGGCGATGATGGTCCGTTTTGGCGACGCCGACGCGATGGTCGCCGGCGCCGAAAACACCACGGGCAACGTCCTGCGGGCGGGCCTCGCCATTATCGGCACGATCCCCGGCCTGAAAACCGCCTCGTCCTGCTTTGTCATGACCGGCCTTGACCCCCAGTGGGGCGGCGGAAGCCTCATTTTTTCCGACTGCGCGGTCGTGCCGGACCCCACCGCCGAACAGCTCGCCGACATAGCCCAAAGCGCCGCCCTGTCCTGCCGCGAATTCCTCAACGTGGAGCCGGTTGTCGCCCTGCTGTCCTTCTCGACCAAGGGCTCCGCCAAGCACGACAACGTCGCCAAGGTGCAGTCCGCGGTTGAGCTCCTTAAAGGGAGGAATCCGGGTTTTGCGTTTGACGGCGAACTGCAGGCGGACGCGGCGCTCGTTCCCTCGGTAACCGACAAGAAAGCGCCGGGCAGCCCGATAAAAGGCAAGGTCAACACCCTGGTTTTCCCCGATTTGGGCGCGGGCAATATCAGCTACAAGCTGGTGCAGCGGCTGGGCGGCGCCGAAGCCTTCGGCCCCTTCCTCCAGGGCTTCGCCAAGCCGATAAGCGACCTCTCCCGCGGCGCCTCGGTCGACGACATCGTCACCACCTGCGCGGTAACGCTCTCACGGGTTAAGTAGGGGGGGCGGAAGAGAAGAAGATTTTACCACGGAGTACACGGAGTTTCACGGAGGAAGAAGAGGGGGGGCAGGCAGTGGTTCGAGAGTTCTGCGTTTTACTTCTTAATTACGCTCTCTTAAAACTCCGTGTACTCCGTGGTTTTATTATTCTTTAGTTTATGACGTTATAGCACAGCCGCGTCCTGAAAGCAGGCGAACACGCCGCCTAGAAATTCGCCTAACGCGGACGCGACAGAGTTCAGGGTTGTTTTTTTCCGTTTGATCGAGGTGATTTCCACGTCGATGAGGAGGCCGGGCCGCAGGTGGTTCGGGTTGATCATAAAATCAAGGCGGAAGCTTTCCTGTTCCAGCCAGTCAAGGCGGTCTTCCATCAGGCGGCGCTCGACGGGGTACAGGAATTCGTACATATTTTTTATCCGCTCGCGCATACGGGCAAACCGCGCGCCGACAGTATCGCCTGTTATTTCCCGCGCGGGCGCGACGGGCGTATATTTGAACAGGTCGCGTATGCGGCCTTTGTTTTTTTTCGCGAGGTCCTCAAAATCATTCACCTTAAAAACCGGCTTGGAATCGCGGTAGTTCACTTCAATGAGATCCCACAGAAGCTGAATATCGCGCTCAAAAACGCCGATCCTCGCGTCATAGGCGGCGCGGTCGTCAGCAAGCTGCTTCTCGTCAAAGTACCGCATTCGTATCGCGTAACGCTCGTCGGGCAGATTGGACGCGTCGTCGTCCTCGTACTCGCGTATCGCCACCTCGCGCCCGTTTCTGGTGTTTTCGACGCACTGATAATCCAGCTTTACATGGTCAAGCGCCGCCACCAGCGCGTTATGCGCCATGCTGAACCCGCCGGCGCGGATATTTTCCAAATACGCGCTTCTGGCGATATCCGCGCGGATATTAGACAGGTCAAAATGGGCGTTGTCAATGTCGGAGAGCAGGGCGGCGATCCGCTCCTCGTCCAGCGCGCCCCTGTCCCCCGCCCGGTCGACGGCTTCGACAATATGCCGGCAGACAAGGTCTTTGATCAGGTATTTCGCCGCCGCGTAATCGTACAGGGCGGGGCCGACAAGCTCGGACTCGGCGATGTTGACGGCGAGCTTTACGTCGGTTACCGTTTTGGGCTTGAGCGCGTTGTCCCGAAAGCGGCATTTGACGATTGAGACCGCGGCGTCGGGAGGGAGAAACGCGGCGGTTTTTTGCCGGAGCAGGCTGTTGGCATGGGCCTCCAGGCCGCTGACGTTCTTCTTCCCCGCGGGCTTTTCAATTTCTCCGGCGTCAAAGGCGTCGGACCCGCCCAAAGAGCGCAAAAGCCGCGCGACCCCGGCGGAATTCTGGCGCGCGCCGACCGCCGCCTCGTCCTGGGCGGCGGACGCCGCCATGCGGCCGGATATTTCCCGGTAATGCCGGTCAATCGAACGGGACAGTTTTTCCCTCAGGGCGCGCGTGTCGAGGCTGTCGGCGGCGCCGGCGGGCAGTTTGCCCATAAGGCGCTCTTCCACAATCCGCGCGGCCGCCTGCCGCAGGCTGTCGCGCGAGGGCAAATTTTCAAGGCCGGAAGCGGGGCTGGAGGCGGTTTTTTTGAGGCGTGTTGGCGGTTTTTTGGGCAAATGGACTGTTCCCATTGAGCAACTCCTTGTTTACATGGTATCATACTATCATGCGCCTGCATACCGCTGAATTGATGAAGTTTATCGGGCGGCATAATACTATTATTCTCACCACCCATGACCCGGCCGACGCGGACGGCCTGGGAGCGGAGATGATATTGGCCTGCATACTCAGGCAGCAGGGAAAGGAATTCCGCATTATCAACGCGAGCGCGACCCCCAAACATTTTCAGTTCATGGATCCCCAGAGAATAATTGAGCAGTGGGACGACGAACAGCACAAGGGGCTTCCCGAGCGGACCGGCATGATCCTGCTGGATACGGCGGACGTGGATAATACAGGCGTTATGAAGGAAGTGATATGCCGCTCGCCGGAAGTACTGGTGATTGACCACCATGAGCCCAAGCCCGGCCTCGCTTTTGAAGGCATCAGCGACCCTACCGCGGCGTCCACCTGCGAACTGACCGTCGCGCTGGCGGAAACCCTGATCACGCCCATTGATCCGCAGGCGGCCTTCGCCGCGTACATCGGTATCGCCTACGACACCGGCTTTTTCGCCTACCCCAAGACCGGCCCCCGAACGCTGCGCGCCGCCCTCATGCTGCTCGAGCGGGGCGTGGAGCCCAACGAAGTCTACCGCCACCTCCACGAAAACACCTCCGTGGGGGCGCTGCTGCTGCAGCAAAAGGCCATCGCCAGCATGACGCTGCACTGCAAAAACAGGGTCGCCGCGCAAATACTGCGCCTTGACGACTTCGCCTCGGCGGGCGCGCTGCCGGAAGACACCGACGGCCTGGTCAACTTTCCCCTCAAAACCAGGGATATTGTCGTTTCCCTTATGATCAAAGAATCGCAGGACGGAAAAATACGCTGTTCCCTGCGCTCGAAGGGGGCGGTGAACGTGGCAAAAATCGCCCAGGAATTCCACGGCGGCGGCCATGTCAACGCGTCGGGCTTCAAGAGCAAGCTGGATATTGACCAGACCCTCGCGGCGGCGCTGGCGAAAATCGCCGAACATCTGGACAAGCCATGAGCGTTAAGCGTAATTCCGTCACCGTTGTCATTTTTTTGCTCTGCGCCGCCGGTATCGCCTTTTTGATCTTTTTGCCTTCCGCCGAACAAAAGCCGCAGGAACGGCAACGCACGCGGATCATCGTGCCGGCGGCGGCGGACGACCCGCAGTCGGACCCCCTTTTCATCGAGCAGATGAGCTTTGAGGACAGCTACGGCCTCAAGGCCCCGCTGGAAAGCGGCGAGCTCGCCCTGTCCGCGCTGAATATCGATTTTGACGACGATTCTATTGAGGAGCAGATTGTGGCTTTCCGCACCCTCACCGGCGTGGAAAACCAGGTCGCCGTCACCCTGTTCAGTTATGACGAGCGCGGCAGGCAGTACCGCCGCCTGTGGAACATACCCATCGCGGTGGTTGCGCCGGGGACGGTCTCGCTGTACACCCAGGACCTGCTCGGCGACCGCAGTTACTGCATCATCGTAACCGGCATGAATACGCAGGGGGACTACATCATGACGGTTTTCCGCAAAGATCCCCGCGATGACAAAAACCTGCCCTTTGCCGCCATCGCCGAAATAAAGATAAGCGGCTCCATTACCGTGCAGGAAACGGAGCGCCCGCTGGCGTACCAGCAGGGTATCGCCCGCGGACAGCCGTTTGCCATTTCCGCCTCCGGGCACGACGGCGAATCGGACAATATGCTGGACAGGGTTGAAATTACCTATACCTATAACAATATGCGGGGAATCTACGAGCAAAGCTCCATAACCCGCGTACCCGGCTCCCAGATCGAGGAGCGCCGCCTGCGGGAAATCCTTACCGGAGAACCGAAAGTTTTTGAAAATTTTATTTGCGATCTTTGGTATCACGTAACGCCGCAGGGAACCGTTGACCGCGGCCAGTACCTCTATTTTGACCCTGAAAAACGCGAGATCATCTTTTTTGGCGACGGGACTCAGCAGGTCTTTACCTGGAACTATTCTAACTCTACGCGCTACGGACTGTTCATTTCCACACAGAATATCTCGGTAACTACACTGCATCGTTTTCTGGACATAGAGTTGGAATCTCTGGACAGCATACGCATGAGGGTCAGGGAAGACCTCCGGCTGAAAATCTTCCTGAGCGCGTCGTGGGACGGCTCGTACCGGCGGGCGGGGACCGCCGCGCGCGCTTCGGAAGAAAAGCCCGCCCACCCGTACACCGACACGGTTTACGACAGCTCTATGGGAAGGCTGCGCTTCCACGCGAACGGCGAATACGAATTAACCTCGTCGGGAACGCTGTCAAAGGGCAGGTACGCCTTTTTTCGGGCCGGCAGCCGCGACCTGCTGGAACTCCGCCCCGGGCGAAACGCCGCGAATAACGCGAACGGAGGCGACCGCATGGTCTACCTCTGCACCGGCATGGAGAATGAAAACTTAAGCCTCTCCCGCGCGCGCCTGGGGGTGTCGGGCGTTCAGGAGCTCCACGAGCCGCCGATCATACTGACCAAGAGCAGGGAATAGGGGGCGGCGCGCGGTGTAAACTTCTGGCGGGTTATGTGTTATAGTTAACAAGGGGTTTTATTGCGTCCCAAAGTATTAATTCTCGCCGTATGGTCGCTCTTTGCCGCTTTTCCCCTTTTCGCGCGCGATGTGGAAATAACCGTGGTTGATACCGAGCTGGGCATTCCGCTGGAGGGGGCGGTTATCCGCTCGTGGGACGGGGCGCGATACGTCTGCGACGAGAACGGCAGGGCGCTGGTCGCCGCGCCGGACGAGCGGCAGGCGGTGGTGCAGGCCTCCTATCCGGGTTATGAAAACGGCAGGCTGGTTGTCGCGCCCGGCTCCAGCGCCTATACGCTGCGCCTGCGGCTTTCGGGCGTTATGCAGGGGCGGGAGCTGGTGGTCGAGGCGGCGCGGCCGGGAACGAGCGAGACGCAGACCGGACGCGGCGTCGCCTTATCCGGACGGGACATCGCCCAAACCGCCGAGATCGGCGTCATCGAGGACGTGATGAATTCCGTCAAGCTGCTGCCCGGCGTGGGCTACGCGGGGTTTTTCAACGCCCAGCCGAGCATACGCGGCGGCGATCCCGGGGATATGCGCGCGTCGCTGGACGGCTTTTACGTCTTTAACCCCTACCACTGGGGCGGCGGTTTTTCGATTTTCGATCCCCGCATGGTCGAGAGCGCGCGGCTTTCCCACGGGGTTTTTTCCAGCCGCTACGGGCACACCATTTCCGGCCTGTTAGATGTAACGACCAAAAAGCCCTCCCCCGTCGAAACCCAGTTCGAGCTGGGGGTCAACACCAGCGCCGCCAACGCGAACCTTTCCCTCCCCCTCGCGGGCAGGGGGGGCGTGCTGCTCATGGGGCGCGTCACCTACTACGATCCGGTTATCGCTCTGGCGCGGCAGATGGCAAAGGGAATCGACATTGAACAGCTCCAGCAGGTAAACGCGATACGGACCGCCCCGTATATCAGGAGCGCCGCCGTTACGGGCAATTATCGCTTTCTCGATAATCTTGAATTCAGGGCCACGGGCTTTTGGGGCATGGACGGCGTCGGGGTAAGCTATGAAAATTCCAGCCGCAGCGACGCCCTGAACAGCGACACGGCGACGAATTTCAATTATACCAATTATCAGGGGTTTGTCAGCGGCGCCCTTTCGTGGAACCCCCGTAACGATATGCTGTTAAAATTTACCGCCGGAACCGGCTACGAAAAATCGGTGTCTGACGGCGATATGCGCTACAGTATTATTAAAAAATATTTTTCCGACAAATTTACCGGCGCCGGCTATTACGGCTATTTTTCAAATTTGCTCCCCGCCGGCAAGATCAGCGACCCCTATGATTTTTACCGGACGATGAGTATCGAACAAACCGATACCGTTGTCAACGCCCAGGGGCGCCTTGATTATGACTGGGAACTGGGAAAGGGGTTCCTCCTCGCCTCAGGCGCGCAGGAAATGTTTACGCGGTACGAGTCCCACGGCAGCCAGATGACGACCGCGACAAAATGGCTCAACAGCTTTAACGCCGGCGACCGAAGGGCCATACTTGAGGACATGGGCTTCCTTTACCCTGACGCCGTACCGGAAAATTTGCGCGATCTTTTGCTCGTCATTTATCCGCGCAAATACAACCCCAACGCCGGAAACAGCCTGTTTACCACTTCCGCTTACGGCCTCGCCGAGTACCATACGCCGGCAAGCCGGTTCAAAACGGAGCTTGGCCTGCGCGTTGATCATCACCGCCTGGTGGGCGAGGGGTTTTCCGTCCAGTCGGAGCCCGCCCTCAACCCCCGGCTTAACGTGGATTTCAACGTGTTCAAAAACGTAGGTTACGCGCAATCGTTTGACGTCAGCGCGGGAACCGGACTTTTTTCGTCAATGAACAACAGCGTTTTTATCGCGGAAAAACAATTCAACGTCACCGAGATAAAGCCGAACCGGTCATGGAGCTCCATTCTGGGGGCGAGGCTTGAACTTTCCGGCGGTATCGCGCTTAATATTGAAGGCTACTACAAATACATCTTTGACCGTATGTATACGCTGGTAAACATTCAGGCGGTCGCCGATCCTGAAAACCCCGAGGTGCGGCCCTACTACAACGGCGAGGGCAGGGTCTGGGGCGTTGATCTCTTACTGCAAAAAACGCAGTCCCGCTACTGGGACGGCTGGATTTCCTATTCTTTTAATTGGACGAAGTACCGCAACCCGAACGCCGGCAATTCCGACATGATCATCGCCGGCGACGGAGTGGGCGGGAACGGCTGGGGCTTTCCCAATTTCCACCGGTTTCACAACCTCAACCTCGTCCTCAACATCAAGCCCGTCCCAACGGTTAATATCTACACCCGCTTTGGCCTCGCTTCGGGCGTACAGCTCGCGCGGCGCGTCGGCGACGGCCCGGAAAGCCATCCGGTCTATATATACGACCGCGATAATTCGAAGGACAATAAATTTATCGAATTGTTTTTATGGCCTTCCAAACGGGACGAGAACAACCGCACTACCCCGTCGCTTCCGTTGGATATCAAAGTTTCGATTTTTGGCAAAAATAAGAACAGCAAAGTCCTCTATGAAGTGTATGTGGCGGTGGAAAACGCGCTGATCCCGCTGTACAGCGCCCAGGGAAACACCAGCTTCAACCAGTACACCGGCGAGGTAGACACGGGCAATACGTCCGCAAGCTACGAGATACCTATCCCAATCCCCTCCTTTGGGTTTAAGATAAGTTACTGAGGTGAGAATAATGAATATGAATACAAAACCACGGAGTTACACGGGGTTTTTAGGGAGAGGAAATATGAATAAAAATTCTAAAAACTCCGTGTACTCCGTGGTTATTCTTCTTGCGATTATCCTGTACACCGGGTGCGCTTCCTTGATGGAGAAGGCGGGGCGGGCTTTGGACGGCTCGGGCAGGGCCGAAAAAAAAGTCGCCGTATACCGGTCCCCCGCGCTGGAAATTCAACAGACGCGAAGCAAAGCCGGGGAAGACGCGCTGCTGATTACCGTGGGCGGGTTTCCCGCGATGAAGATACGCGGCTCCTTTCCCGACGAGCGGGGGGAATTTGCCATTACGTCGCTTGATTATCTGGGGAGCAGCCCCCACGGCTGGAACGAGTACCGCCTTGAGCTCGCGGGGGCGGGCAGCCTCGTGTTAGGCGAAACGACCGCGACGCTTTCCATCGCCGACGAGATAGAGGCGGTGGGCATATTGTCGGGCCGCATACGGCGCTACGACACCCGCATTACCGGAACCGAGGCCCTCACCAGCCTGCGCAACCGCCGCGAGCGCCTCCTTGTCCTCGCCGAGTGGATAAACAGCGCCGAAAACCCCGCCGCCAAAGCGTACGGCAGCCAGAAAGAATTTGAAAAATACTGGAAGCCGGTTCTGTTTCCCGAAATTGCCGCCAAAAAGAAACGCCCCGAAAGCTGGCGGCGGGAAGGCGACCGGTGGGTCAGGGCCGAGGACATACGCTGGAACGCGGGCTACACGGAGCGGGTTTTCCCCGAGGTTCTGCGCCCCATACGCGATTCCGGCACCATGCTGCGCGACTGGGAAGAGGCCGTTGACTGGCTTTTCATAGAATGCGAGTGGCCCCGCATAACCGAGGCGCTGATGGGAGAGACGGTTTTACAGAAACAGAAGAAGTAGGGAGTAGCCGAAAAAATTATTGTAATGTAAAATAAAACAAAAAGGAGAGGCAAAATGGATAACACGGTATCGTTCTCGCTGATGGAGCTGTTCAAGATGGGGGGGGTGTTCATGTGGCCCCTGCTGGCGTTCTCCGTCGCCACCATTACCATCGGCGTTGAGCGGGCGATTTATTTTATATATCACAGCGTAAGAATAGACGATCTGGGCGACAAAGTCTCGGAACTGACGGCCGGCGGAGACTACAAGGGCGCGGCGGAATACCTTTCCGCGCAGACCAAGCGGCGCATGGGCGCGCGCGTTCTGCTCGCGCTGGTCAACCGCGCCGCGCCGGCTGGGGGGAAGCCCTTCTCGGAACACCACACCGAGCGGGCCGCCGAGACCGCCGCGGCAGGCTGTATCAACTCCATGGAAAACGGGTTTAACTTCCTGACCGCGCTGGGCTCCCTCTCCCCCCTCACCGGCTTTTTGGGAACCGTCTCGGGTATGATCGGCGCGTTCAAGTCCATAGCCGAGGCGACCGAGGTTAACGCCCAAATCGTCGCCAACGGCATTTACGAGGCGCTCATCACCACGGTTTTTGGCTTGATCATAGCAATCATCGCCATGATCTTTCATTCGATCTTCAGCCACATCGTCGACAAGTTCGCCGCCGAGATCGAAAAAGTCTGCTCCGATCTGATAGCCGAAATCTCCGACCGCCAGAGCTAGGCCACGGGTACGGTGCGTTATGAAGCTGAAACGGCGAAAAAAAACAGGCTTTACCGACTCAAGCGCGTCAAGCGACATCGCCTTTCTCCTGATCATTTATTTTATCGTTATCGCCGGTTTTAACATTAACAAGGGCTTTTTGATAAACCTGCCCGCCAAAGATTCTACGCGGCTTATCCTCAAAGACGACCTTTTGCGCTTCGAGCTGGACGAAGAGGGAAACATCAACCACGAGGAACAGGTTATGGGCATCATTGAGGCGGAAAAGCTGATCGCCCGAGCGCAGGCGGAAAACCCCAATGTCGCCGTCCTGCTCAGCATAGACCCCCATGCCCATTGGCAGCGCGTGGTGTCCTTTGTGGAGCTTGCCCAGGACCTTAAAATCGATTCGTTTTCATTTTCGATGAAAAGGGAGGGCCCATGAAGCTGAAGCGGCCCCGAGGCAAAAATTTTTATATCCCCCTCAATTCCATGTCGGACGTGGCGTTTTTGTTGTTGATCTTTATCATGCTGGTCGCGCTGATCAACTACCGCAAGGAAGTCAAGATCGAATACCCCGACGCGAAAATCGCCCTGCGGACCAGCGAGGAAAAAAATCTGGAGGTTTGGATAGACAAGGACGGCGGCATCTACCTTGACGGCGCGGACGCGGACCTTCTCGCCCTTGAGCGCGTTATCGGCGAACTGTACCGCGGCGCGCCGGACACGCGGGTGCATATTATCGCCGACCGGAGCACCCCCTACGAGGAAATTAACGCGGTTCTGGAGATTCTCCAGATACTTCAATACCGAGTGGTAAGTTTTGTGGTGAAAAATGCGGAATGAAAGACGTTTAAGGGCGCTGCTGTTTGTCGCGGTCGCCGCCCTTCATGTAATTTTACTGTTCGCCATCGCGTTTAACGTCGATACCATGTCGCAGGAAGCGGAAGAAAACGCCCGCGTTATGAAGCTGACTGATCTTGCCGAGGCCCCCCCTCCCCCCCCCGAAGAGCTCCCGCAGGTTG
>JGI24698J34947_10002143_pt1 | contig 10570 bp, 6 predicted proteins | sample TergutMp193P3_FD_34947 | JGI IMG/M metagenome (IMG submission 34947) | reverse complement strand
TCGCGGGAGCGGGACAGTCCCTTTATCACTTTACCATATATCCGCCGCATGAAGTATACGAGTACACAAGGCCGGAAAACATGACGGCGCTCTATCAATCAATACGCGATGACGCTGAAAAGCAGGGCGGCTGCTTTGAAGGTAATGCGGCAAGCGGTTTTTACGTCATCAACAATATACGCGGCAGTTACCGTGTGCCAAGCGACAGGCCGAATGTGATCCAGTTCGCGACATATTACCTTGACGCCTATACAGCGGATGCTTACAGGGGAACACGGACAAGAGGTTCTCCCCATTCTTTTTCTTTCGCGAGGCCGCAGAACGTAGCGCAGGCGGTACAGACAGTTCGAAGCAGTATCCTTGATAAAGGCGGAACATTTAACGGAGACGAACAGCAGGGCAATTTCCGGGCGAGCGGCATTACCGGCCAGTATCAGGTAACGGACGTGGTCAGAGTAACTATTTCAGAGAAACCTTTTATTATTCCCAATTCGTTAATTGAAAACGAAGTAAAAAATTATTTTGGCGTGAGGTGAAACAAAAGAAAAGTGAAAAGGGAAGAAAGAAGAAAGGAAGAGTCTCACGCGGAGGCGCGGAGAACACAAAGTACGCAGAGAGGAGAATTTTTGATTTTCATCTGTGGTCTCCGTGACTTTCGTGCCTCCGTGTGAGTTTTTTAAATTTTATTGAAAAGAAGGAGTAAAAGATGAAGAAGTTTTTATTTACAGCGGTTTTTTTGTTTATTACCACTTATGTTTTTACGCAACAGCCGGTAGTGGCAGTTTTTCCGTTTGAAATACTGGACAATGCGGTTACACAAAATGAATCGTTTCAGTTGTATCTGGTATTCAGTAACGAATTCAGGAACAGGAGTCCGAACAGTTCTACGGTTGTTCCCAGAGAGGATGTGGACAGATTGATCACCGCAGAAATGGACTTTCAGCTAACTGTTTTTTCAGCGCAGGAAAAAACAGCGGAACTGATGAGAGTAAAAAGCGCCACCCAAATAATATCCGGGAAAATAGGCAGGATGGGAGATAGTATAACCTTAATCGTATCGTTATACACTTATCCTGATCTTGACCAGCTTACCGGAGGCGCTTCCATGCGCACAAATACCGCAGTAGAACTTTTTGATAGAATACCGGAACTTGTGCAAAATATGCAGAACATAATTGCCGCAAAGGGTACAGATCAATCCATACCCGAAGGACTTGATTTTGAAATTGTTGATGGCAGGACTGTTACCATTACGATGTATTTAGGAGATGCCGCGGCATTGAATATACCCAGTCGTATAGCAGGTTTGCCCGTAACGTCTATAACGTATATAGGATTAACTAGAGAATATTTTGACTACAGTAGTTTGACAAGCGTAACTATACCTTCTACGGTAACGTATATAGAAGAAGGTGCGTTCTTTGATTGCCCTAATTTGTCAAATATCACAGTGGATAATAGTAATCCTGTTTACGCAAGCATAGACGGCGTTCTTTTTGATAAAAATGTACGAACCTTAATCACATATCCGGCAGGCAGAAATCAGAGAACATACGTCATACCTTCTTCGGTAACATCTATAGAAGATTATGCGTTTTTTTATTGCAGTAGTTTGACAAGCATAACCATACCTTCTTCGGTAACGTCTATTGGATATAGTGCGTTCAATGGTTGCGGTAGTTTGACAAGTTTTACAGTAGATAATCGTAATACTGCTTACGCAAGTATAGACGGCGTTCTGTTTGATAAGAATATGCGAACCTTAATTATATATCCAGTAGGAAAAAACCAGAGAAATTATGTTATTCCTTCTTCGGTAACGTCTATAGGAGAATATGCGTTCGAGGGTTGTGAAAATTTAACAAGCGTAACTATACCTTCTTCGGTTACGTCTATAGGAGAATATGCGTTCAGTTTTTGTTATAGTTTGACCAGCGTAACCATACCTTCTTCGGTAACGGAAATAAAAGATTATGCGTTCTTTCAATGTAGTAGTTTGACAAGTGTAACTATACCTTCTTCGGTAACGTCTATTGGAGAAGGTGCTTTCGGGGACTGCGGTAGTTTGACCAGCGTAACAATATCTTCTTCAGTAAGGTCAATAGGAGATTATGCGTTCTCTGGCTGCAGAAGTTTAACAAGCATAATCATACCTTCATCGGTAAGGTCTATAGGAGATTATGCGTTCGGGGGTTGCAGTAGTTTGACAAGCATAACAGTAGATAATAGTAATCCATCTTACGCAAGCATAGACGGCGTTCTGTTTGATAAAAGCATACAAACCATTATTTTATATCCGGAGGGTAAAACGGCAAGAACCTACACCATACCTTCTTCGGTAAGGTATATAGGAGAAGGTGCGTTCTCTAGCTGCGATAATTTGACAAATGTAACCATACCTTCATCGGTAACGTCTATAGGAGATTCTGCGTTTGGTTGGTGCAGTGGTTTAACAAGTATCACAGTAGATAATCGTAATACTGCTTATGCAAGTATAGACGGCGTTCTGTTTGATAAAAGCATACAAACCATTATTTCATATCCGGCAGGTAAAACAGCAAGAACCTACACCATACCTTCTTCAGTTAGGTCTATAGGAGTAGGTGCGTTCGGCGGTTGCAATAATTTAACAAGAGTAACCATACCTTCTTCGGTAACGTCTATAGGAGATTCTGCGTTCTTAGGTTGTGAAAGTTTAACAAGTATAACAATACCTTCTTCGGTAACGTCTATAGGAGATTATGCGTTCGCTGAATGCTATAATCTGGCCAGCATAACAATACCTGCTTCGGTAAGGTCTATAGGAGAAGGTGCGTTCATGTGGTGCGAAAGTTTAGAAAGCGTAACCCTTTCACGGCGTACACGAGTTGGAGAAGACGCGTTTAATGAATGGGTACAGATTATATATAGCGATTAGGAGTGGGGAAAGAGGGAGAGAAATGCAGGAATTAAAACAAATCGGAATGACTTCCGGTACGTTGAAAAGTAACAGTATGCTTTTCGGGGTTGATTCTATAAACATGAAGTTTACTCAAATCCCTGCCCTGTTTTTGCATCAGCTTGAGCTGCTTTTTGAAAGGTTTCTGAAAATGAAAATTAAGCACGGTGTAAACGTTGACGGACGATTAATCGTCGGACGACTAATTGTCGTCCGACTCGTCCGCATCCTCCCCGCTCAAAAGGTCTTGCCATACTTTTTCAAATTCGTGAGGTTTATGCCATTTCACCGGAATCTCCCCATTCGAGATAGCTATGCCTTCTTCAATAGCGGTGGCAGTTTCGGCATTGTAGAGAGGATTTCCGGTAACGGGGTCGATGTGCGCGGCGCAGATGGGGCAAGGGTGCGTATGGACGTGTTAGCCGGCAGCAGTTTCAGAAGACAGGTCTGTAGAAGCCGGAGTAAAGGCAATAATAGTCCTGCCCGCCGGAATTTCGCGTGGAACTTCGATTGTCAGCCGGTGACTGGCCGGTATTTCAACAGTTTGTTCTATGGTCATAAAGTACATTATACCGCTTTAAAAAATATAAAGCAAGGAGTGTGTCTCCGCTTTGCGGAGACTTCGATTAACATAACCGCTCACGCGGTTAAAAGTAAGGAGTAGAACATGAAAAAATTTTTACTAACAGCAATCTTAGCGTTAATCACAACTAATGTTTTCGCACAAGAGCGAATCGCGGTTTTTCCATTTGAAGACAATGACAATGTATTAACCCGCAATGAAATGGCTATGTTCTACATTTCATTCTGCAATGAATTTGCGAACAGAAGCGCAGGAAGATTTTACGTTGTTCCAAGGCAGGATATTGAAAGATTTATCAACACAGAGGAGACGTTTCAACTTGATGATCTTTTCACCTTGGAAAAAATGGCTGAAATTATGCAAGTGCAAAACGCCACTCAAATACTTACAGGTGTAATTGGCAGGTTGGGAAACAGTATTCGCATATTCGTTTTTATATACAAATATCCTGAGATGGTTCAGCTTCCCGGAGGAACTTTTATAAGCGTAGCAAATACGAGCGAACTTTTTAACAAAATACCGGAGCTGGTTGAGAATATGTATAACGCAATTGCAGGCGGAGCAGGCGGCACACAATCTATCCCCCTCAACTTTGTTCGCATACAAGGCGGAACATTTTTAATGGGCAGCCCGTATAATGAGCCGCAGCGTGGAGATGATGAAACACAACATCAGGTAACAGTCAATTCTTTTTACATGGGAATATATGAGGTAACGCAGAGGGAATATCAGGAAGTGATGGGAACAAACCACAGTGCTTTCATAGGGGACAATCTGCCTGTTGATTATGTGAGCTGGTATGACGCGGTAGAGTACTGCAACCGAAGAAGCGAGAGGGAAGGGCTGACGCCGGCATATACGATAGACAAGAATCGAAGCGATCCGAATAACCGCAGTGAAATTGACACTATGCGATGGCTGATAACGTGGAACCGGAACGCGAACGGGTACAGACTGCCGACGGAAGCGGAATGGGAATACGCATGCCGTGCGGGGACAGTTACTCCTTTTAACACTGGAAACAATATAACGGCAAGCATTGCGAACTATGACGGGCGTTATCCGTATAACAGTAGCTACAATGCGAACGGTACGCATAGGGGTATGACAACGGCTGTAGGGAGCTTTGCGCCTAACCCATGGGGTTTGTTCGATATGCACGGGAACGTGCTTGAGTGGTGTTGGGACTGGTACGGGAGTTATTCAAGCGGGGCGCAGTCCGATCCGACTGGAGCGGTGTCCGGCTCTTACCGTGTGACACGCGGCGGGTATTGGCTCTGCAGCGGGCATCACCTCCGTTCAGCCAACCGGGGCTTCTTCAGTCCGTCGCATCTTCGCAGCTCCGGCGGCGGCTTCCGGCTGGTGCGAAACGCGCAGTAGTATCGAGTATTCTAGGCTGGAATTGGGTCGTGACATAGGCTGGAATTGGGTTCGTGAGATAGGCTGGAACAGGGAGTGCAATCTAGCCTAGAACAGGGTGTGCATTCTAGGCTGATACCGGAGTGCATTCTAGGTTGATACCGGTGTGCAACATAGGCTGGAATCGGGTCGCGACATAGGCTGGAACAGAGTCGTGACATAGGCTGGAATAGGGTTGCGACATAGGCTGGAATTGGGTATGCGTATCAGGTTAGAACAGGGTATGCAACTCTATATAGAATAGGGTATGCAACTCTGTATAGATTTGGGTATGCAACTCAATATATCCGTGGGGTGCGGGTCATTATAGCCGTTGTGTGCGACTCACTATAGCCGTGGTATGCGTACCTGTTGTCGGTTTTTTTCGTTCCAATAAGGAATTGGCGTACATTCCTGACTGGAATGTTGGACTGATATAGGCAAGGAATGTGTCTCAGCTTCGCTGAGATTACGATTAACATAACCGCTCACGCGGTTAAAAGTAAGGAGTAGAACATGAAAAAGTTTTTACTAACAGCAATCTTAGCGCTTATCGCAACTAATGTTTTTGCCCAAGAGCGAATCGCGGTTTTTCCATTTGAAGACATGGAAAATATATTAACAAATAATCAAGAGATTATGTTCTACCGTGAATTCAGCATTGAGTTTGCGAATAGAAACGCGGGCAGGTTCTCTATTGTCCCGCGGCTGGAAGTAGAGCGGCTTATCACCACAGAATTCAATTTTCAATTAACCGTTTTTTCAGCGCAGGAGAAGACGGCTGAAATGATGCGAGTGCAAAGCGCTACACAAATACTATCCGGTTCAATCGGCACGCTTAATAACGAAATACGCATATCCGTATCATTATACACTTACCCAAACTTGGATCAGCTTCCAGGCGGCGCTGTTTTAAGCGTATCGAATACGAGCGAACTATTTAACAAAATACCGGAACTGGTTGAGAGTATGTATATCGCAATTGCTGACGGCGTAAGACCGCCCGACAGAACAGGCAGCACACCATCCACCCCCACCCCAAATCCTGCGGTGAGTCTTTCCGATCAACTGGTTAACGCGACCGGGACAGTTACAATTACCGTTACGCAAAATACGGAACTTCCTCTGGAAACTGTTATTTCAAGAGCGTCATCTATCACACTCCGAGGCGATACGGCAAACAGGACGATATTAGGTTCCAGTTCTAATCATCGTATCAAAATAGAAAGGGGCGTTACTCTCACTTTGGAAAACATTACGCTCAGAGGGGTCGGTATTGAAGTAAATGCAGGCGGTACTCTGGTAATGAATAACGCGGCGACCATTACCGGTTGTACTAATATAGGTGTAGATGTCGACGGTGGTACTTTTATCATGAGAGGAGGAACTATAAGCAATAATTGGGGTGGTGTAATAATGGCCTCGGCGGGTACTTTTACCATGAGTGGAGGAACTATAAGTGGTAATAGTCCAGGTTGGGATGGTGGCGGTGTATGTGTCTACGGCAATTTTACTATGAGCGGAGGAACCATAAGCGATAATACTGCTAGAGATGGTGGCGGTGTATATGTCAGCAGCTATGGTACTTTTACCATGAGCGGAGGAACTATCTCGGGTAATAGAGCAAGCCATGGCGGTGGGGTTCTTGTAAAGAATGGCGGAACTTTCAGAATGACAGGCGGCACAATTTACGGTTCCAACGGCGGTTCAAACGCAAACAGAGCCGATGGTGGTATTCTTCGTTTAATATATGGGCATGCAGTATATGACTTTAATCGCACTTTTGGCACACAAGACTTGACTATCAGACGGTACAATTAGAAAGGGTGACAGTCATCTTTTTGGTACGCGTTAACATGATATTTTTGAAATTAAATTGGAGGTTTAAAATGAGAAGGGTTTTTTTAGCAGTTTTTATTTTGGTTGCATTCATGGGTTGCCGGGTTCCAACAAATATCCAAAATAATTATTTTGGATTAATTAATGATGGAATTTACTTTATTGTTGATAATACAATAAAATTCNATTCTCTTGATGATGATGGCTGGAGCGAAACATACGATTTTGAATTTACTTTACCAAGCGGGTATAAAAGTGTTTTTCCGATTGCCAATGAAGCAATTGGCGTTGTTCTTGATAATACAGTAAAAATCTACGTTTTAGATTATTATGGTGATTCAAATGGCTGGGTGGAACTGTATTCAATTGAATTAGCTTTACCAAGTGGGTATAAAAATGTTTTTTGTGGTTACCATAATGGAGATTACTTTTTTGATGTCATTGTTGGTAATACTGTGCAAATATATCCTTTTTTAGGTGACGACGGTAATGAACGGAAAGACATGAATTTTAATTTACCCGGAGGGTATAAAAGTGTTTTTAGTTATATTGATAATATAGGTGTTTTCGTTGGTGATACTGTAAAATTCTATCAATATGAAAATGGCTGGAAGGAAGTAAAAAATATGGAATTTACTCCCCCAAGTGGGTATAAAAATGTTTATGGGATTTTCTTTTATATATGCGTTGAGGCTGGTAATTCTATAAAATTCTATTCTTATGATAATAGAAGTAATAACTGGAATGAACTGCCAGACCTGGAATTCATTTTAAGGTAACAAAAAAATAAAGGAGTAAGAAGATGAAAAAGTTTTTATTAACAGTCGTTTTAGCGTTTGCCGCTATTTATGTATTCGCCCAGGAACGTATCGCGGTTTTTCCGTTTGAAATACTGGACAATGCGGTTACGCGAAATGAATCGTTTCAGTTGTATCGGGAATTCAGTAACGTATTCAGGAACAGGAGTCCGAACAGTTCAACGGTTGTTCCCAGACAGGATGTGGACAGGCTGATCACCGCAGAAATGGAGTTTCAGCTGACTGTTTTTTCAGCGCAGGAAAAAACGGCGGAACTGATGCGGGTGCAAAACGCCACTCAAATAATATCCGGGACAATAGGCAAGATGGAAAATAGTATAACCATAATCGTATCGCTATACACTTATCCTGAACTTGACCAGCTTCCCGGCGGCGATTCCCTGCGTGCGAATAGCGTAGTAGAACTTTTTGATAGAATGTCTGAACTTGTGCAAAANATGCTGAACATAATTGCCGAAAGCAATACNGGTCAGTATATACCGGCAGGGCTGCAGTATGAAATTATTGACGGCGAGATTATTGCAATTACAGGGTATACCGGAAATGCTACAGCATTGAATATTCCCGGTCGTATAGCCGGTTTGCCCGTAACATCTATAGAATATGCGTTCTCTGAATGCAGCAGCTTGACAAGGGTAAGCATACCTTCTTCTGTAACAGATATATATGGAGCGTTCGATGGCTGCAGTAGTTTGACAAGTATCACAGTAGATACTCGTAATCCTGATTACGCAAGCGTGGACGGCGTTCTTTTTGACAAAAACATTGAAACTTTAATCAGATATCCCGAAGGCAGAAATCAGAGAACTTACGTTATTCCTTCTTCTGTAACAGAAATAGGATATAGGGCGTTCGCCGGCTGCAGTATTTTGACAAGCCTAACCATACCTTCTTCGGTAACGTCAATAGGCAATTATAATGAGTTATTTGATGAATTCTATGATGATGACTTTTATGGTGAGTTCTATGATGAATTCTATGATGACTTTTATGATGAGTTCTATGATGAATTCTATGATGATGACTTTTATGATGAGTTCTATGATGAATTTTATAGTGGATTCTATAATGTGTTTGAAGGCTGCAGTAGTTTGACAAGCATCAATGTTGATAATCGTAATACTGTTTACGCAAGCGTGGACGGCGTTCTTTTTGATAAGGATATACAAACCTTAATCAGGTATCCGCAAGGCAAAAATCAGAGGACATACGTTATACCTTCTTCGGTAACAGGTATAGTAAATTGGGCGTTCGCTGACTGCAGGAGTTTGACAAGAATAACCATACCTTCATCGGTAACATTTATAGGAGAATCTGTGTTCGAAGGCTGCAGTAGTTTGACCAGCGTAACCATACCTTCATCGGTAACAGCTATATTATTTTGTACATTCGCTGAGTGCAGTAGTTTGACAAACGTCACCATACCTTCATCGGTAACTTTTATAGGAGGTTATGCGTTCCTGAATTGCAATAGTTTGACAAGCATAAACATACCTTCTTCTGTAACGCAAATAGGCGATTATGGCGGCTTTTGGTTTGAATTCTATGAAGCGTTTGAAGGCTGCAGTAGTTTGACAAGTATAACAGTAGATGCCCGTAATTTTGAATACTCAAGCGTAGACGGCGTTCTTTTTGATAAAAACAAGGAAACCTTAATCAGATATCCGCAAGGCAAAAACCAGAGAACATACGTTATACCTTCTTCGGTAACATCTATAGATCATTATGCGTTTTCCGGCTGCGGTAATTTGACAAGCGTAACCATACCATCTTCGGTAACGGCAATAGGATATTGTGCGTTTTATGATTGCAATAGCTTGACAAGCGTAACCATACCTTCTTCGGTAACAGCAATATTATTTAGTACATTCTCCGGCTGCAGTAGTTTGACAAGCGTAACAATTCCTTCTTCGGTAACAGAAATAGGATATGGCGCGTTCTACGGATGCAATAGATTGACCGGTGTAAACATTCCTTCTTCGGTAAGGTCTATAGAATCTGAAGCGTTCGCTGAGTGTACCAGATTAACAAGCGTAACCCTTTCACGGCGTACCCGAGTTGAAGAAGGCGCGTTTCCGTCAAGCGCACGGATTGCTTACAGGGATTAGAGTAACGAAAGAAAAGGCAAGAAAGAAAAATAAAGAAAGAGTTTCTTTCTTTTTAATTTGTAAGGAGGGTTAGAGTTATGAAAAAGAAGTTGCTATTAACACTTTTTGTTTTAGCGGGTATTTGCTGGAATGTCGCGGCGCAGTCAAGGGGCAGTGACAGAGTAGGAGGGGAGGTTGAAATTGTTGACGCGCGGCGTGCTGTTNCACCGTTAGGTAAACAATGGGCNGTCTTTATCGCCATTGACGAATACAGGGAATGGGNGCCGCTGCAATACCCGGTTAGAGACGCGCGGGAAATTAAAGACATACTTCTCGAACATTACTACATAGACGAAGGCTGNGTCAGAGAACTATACAACAGGGACGCGACAAGGTCGGCAATACTCAGCTTGTTCGCTGAATTAAATGACAAAACCGGACCGGATGATTCTGTCTTTGTATTTCACGCCGGACACGGCACAAAAACTGATGATAGAACAAGAATCAACGCATGGATACCCTATGACGGCGGCGAAAATATTTCCACACAGTCAAATTGGCTTTCTCACCTGACAGTTCGCAGTATGCTTGACGCTTTAAATGCAAAGCACGTTTTTTTGATTTCCGACTCCTGTTTTTCCGGTGACTTGCTGTACACGACGAGGGGAGCGTCGTCTGAAATTGTCGTCAATTATCCGGCTGCTTATAACGGGAAAAGCCGTCAGGCAATGAGCAGCGGCGCAAGCGAAAATGTAGACGACGTTTCAGAATTCGCCTCAAGACTCAAGATTACTCTTTTAAGAACAGAGACGCCGTACTTAACCCCCGACTTTATCTATTATCAAATCAGGTATGTTGAAACAGAAACAGTAAGGCCGCTCTCTACAATACCGCTTTTAGCGGCAAT
>JGI24698J34947_10002142_pt1 | contig 10576 bp, 9 predicted proteins | sample TergutMp193P3_FD_34947 | JGI IMG/M metagenome (IMG submission 34947) | reverse complement strand
CGGAGCTCCGTCGGCTATTTTTCGCTCTATTAGTGTGTTCAAGTGAAGAAAGAACTCTCGTACATCATGGGAGTCAGATGAACACATATGGAGCATAACGCGGCCGTGGCAGGTCACTTTCTTTTGCCCATTAAAAACATAAGGCGTCCTGNCGAGGCATTTTTGCCCATAACAAGCNACNCAGTCGTTCAACGCGTAAAAAATACGCTCCGCAAGCGGCGNNTCGCTTTGTGATATTTCAGAAAGAGTTTCCTCCATATAATCGGCTTTACGATGCCATGTTTCCGGCTTGCCGCCCGTAACGATATACCAGCCAAAACTTTGTGACGATTCCACGCCTGACACATTGACCATGTAAGAAATGCCATAATCAGAAGCGACATAGGAAATTTTTCCGCCGTTTTTGTCAACCATACGTTTGAATTTCACCGGACGGAGAGACATTAAGAAGTTATCCGTTTTGATTATCTCGTTCCTGGACTCCTGCGGCAGCCCGGATATAACGCTCTCGAATGTGGGTTTTGGCCGTTCTCCATCCATAGGCTGAGGCTTAATTATTTCGAAGGCGCCGCGCACAACTGGAGCTTTTTCGTCAAACTCGGTTACGGTGATGTTTCTTATATTGAGCGTAGACAGCTTGGAGACGGCGAGCTTGATTGAGAAACCTTCTGTATTTTGCTCTTTTAGGGTCTTCACTCTCATATAAGCCTGTTTGCGTGAATAGAACCGTTCCTCACCGTTGATGAGAATCTGCATTTCATCGAAGTTATAGGTTACGGAAATATCGACGTATTGAGTAAAGGGCAGGCTGTTGTTGTATGAATTATGATCCTGGTTTGGCTTACCGGAAGGTTTGACAATATCTTCGATTTTTCGGTTGTCTTGCCACGGCGAAGCGAAGGTTACATGCCCGCCTCCAATAAGCATGATGAAGAAAGGGAAATCAAGCTTGATAGTCATCTCTACACGAAACGGCAGATGGTACGTTCCAGGTAATAACACATAATGCTTCTTATAACTGTCACCGTACAGATTGCAAGCGATTGACGTGATCGAATGGGTTGTCCAAAGGTCGAGCGTTCGGTCTGTGCTTTTTATTTTGGCCTGGCCATGCGGCGTCAGCGCAGCCAAATCAATATGGTGTTCTTTCATTAACTTGCAGCCGTCCTTTCTATTGGCTGGCACACTGGACAAAAATAAATATTCCCGCCCAAATACGCCTCCCGTATAATGTCACTGCCGCAGGCAGGGCAAGGGTTTTTTAGGGTGTTTGCCGAAAGAATGGTCTTGTACCCGCCTTTAACGCCAAATAGATCTTTCTCTGTATCCCGTCCGCCTTGTTTCCACATGGCAAGGAGTGTGGATTTTACTGAGGTGTACAACTTTTTTTGTTCCTTGCCATTCATGGTCTCAAGTTTTCTTTTTGGGTGTATGCGGGCGTTCCACAAAATGTCTTGTAGCACGCCATTACCCAATCCCGGGATCCTCTGCTCCGTTGCCAAAAACGCCTTAACACTCAATGTGGGCTTTACTCCCTTCCAGAGCGCATCAAAATACATTTTATCAAAACCATCGGTCAGCGGATTAGGGCATTTACGGACGGTAAACTGTTCAGGTATACCCTTCTCCCCAGCCGGAAAACAAAACATTGCTCCCCACATCTGCACAGTGCAGCTCATGGAGGAATGATCATTAAACTCAATTAAAAGCTGATGTGATTTTGGAAGCTTTGCGCCAGGTGCATGGTACTTAATGGGTGTGTTGATTACAAGAAGCATATCCTCGCAGACAATTTCAGTGTTGCCTCCGCAGGTGTAACCTGTTCCAGGGTTCGCGTTTGTTATTTTTTTGTTTTTGAGTTTTTTATGATAATCTTTTGGGTCGCCGGTGTACCAGGCAAATGCATGAGGATTAGTGTTAGCCGAAACTTTCAAAATGGTTTTACCCGTCAGGGTTTTGATAATTTGTTCAGCCAGTACATAGGTTTCGGGTAATTCAATCATAATATGTTATAATCATCCATTTATCCCAATTCAGTCAATACAAACCTGCAACTCTTTTTGCCCATACTTATTCCATGCTTTTTCTGGCTTTGATTCAAATCTTCCATTTTGCCGTCTTCATATTCTCTGACATAATTCTCGTCTTTCCAATACTTCCACGTAGCCATTTTTTTTCTCCCATTATATACTATATCAATTATATCACGATTTCGGCGGGTATTCCAATGTATAGAATCCATAAAGATTTCAGTCCACATAAGCCCGTAAGCGCCGGGGAACTTAAAAAGATAATGGAAGAAAGGGTAGTGGATACCAGCCTTGTCAGGAAGGCGGTTGTCGTAGAATCTGCCGCCCTCATCCTCTGCGACGAGGACTGGTTTCTCCGTCTTCGGGGGAAAGATGGGGAAGAAGGCATTGCCCCTTGCTCGGGGAACGCAGAGTTCTTCCATCCCATTCTGAGGAAAAAAGTGCTTCCCTATATATTGGGAAAAGACGCGCGGGATCTTGAAACCCTCTTCTTTGAAGCTTTTGTTTCCGATTTGAATTATAAAATTCAGGGGCTTCCATGGTGGTGCTGTATTGCCTGGGCCGAAGCTGCGCTGTTGGATATGCTTGCCAAAACCGCCGGGGTTCCGGTTTCCGCACTACTGGGCGGAAGGAAGCGGGATGAGCTTGAGCTGTATGTAGCCAGCGGAAACCGCCATACTACGCCGGAAGAGGAAGTGAATATTTTACAGAAGAGGGTAAGCGAACTGGGAGTGAAGGCGATAAAATTCAAGATAGGCGGAAGAATGCGGAAAAATGCCGATTCCATTGCAGGCCGCAGCGAAGGACTCCTTGCCCTGGCGCGTAAGCATTTTGGGGATGGGATGATCATCCATGCGGACGGGAACGGTTCCTTTGACGCTGAAGAAGGCATAAGAATGGGCAGGGTTGTGGAAAGCATAAACGGATATTTCTATGAGGAGCCCTGTCCCTTTGACGATCTCTGGGACCTCAAAAAAACCGCCGATGCTCTGGACATACCCATCGCCTTTGGTGAACAGGAGACAAGCCTTCGCCGTTTTGCGTGGATCATTGAAAATGACACAGCCCAGGTTCTACAGCCCGATTTGCATTATTCAGGCGGTTTTATCCAGTGCATAAAGGTCAGTCGCTTGGCGGCGGCAGCGGGCAAAGTCGTAACACCCCATGTGTCAGGAGGTTATCCAGCCTATAATATGCTCCTCTTTTGTTCTGTTATAGATAACCCCGGCCATTATCACGAATACAAGCATTTTAAAGGAGCGGAAGATCACGTCCAGGGCGGCCTTGCGGTAAAGAATGGGCGAATTAATATTCCGGATGGTATAGGATTGGGCCTGGATCTTGACTTTGTAAACAAGCCCGGTAATACGGTGATTTTTGAAGACAGGTGACGGATACCTTCATAATATTTTTTCCAGGTATACTGTTCCCCTATTTGGATTGTTATAATATGGCTCAATTTCATAAAACCCATTTTTGTAGTATATGCTTAACGCCGCAGTCATTGTATTTATTGTATCCAGCCTGATTTTTTCATATTTTTTGGTTTTTGCTTCTTCTATTATTATTTCTACCAGTTTTTTCCCAATTCCTTTTCCTTTGTTATTGTCATTTACAAAAAGCCTTTTCATTTCACATATTTTGGGCTCAAGTTTTCTGAACCCCACGCATCCAATAATGTCATCGTTTTCTTTTGCGATAATAAAAGCACCGTCTGGCTCTTTATATTTATCAGGAAAATTATTTAATTCATTGTCAATACCCTGAAAACACAAGTCCAGATTCAGCCATTGCGCGTACTCAATGATTAGTTTTTTTGCCCCCGTTGTTTCTTCATCGGTTTCTATTTTCTTGTACACAATGCCCTGATCCATATTTTCCTTCAAAAAGTGACAGTTACCTTATAAAAAAACTCCTCCAGAAAGGCCGCTACTCCATCTTCGGCGTTGGAACCGATGACCGTATCCGCCTGGGCTTTTACCGTGTCTTTGGCATTGGAAGGGGCGGCGGAAAAACCGGCGACGGTAAACATGGTAAGATCGCTTTCCTCATCCCCGAAGGCGATTACTTCTTCGCGCTTAAGCGAGCAGCGTTCCATGACAAATTTGAGCCCTTCGCCTTTGGAAACCTTCACATTCATTAGTTCCAAAAATGTCCTTAGGGTCTGCGCGATGTAGACGCTTCCTTTGAAGTGCCTCTCAATGCGCGGCCTGATTTCGGCCAGAACCTCCGGCTCGGCCAGAAACATGGCTTTGACACAGCCCCGAAACCCCGGACGGCCCATTTCCTCTTTCAGATCCACAAGCTCCGCAAGGAGCCCTGTATGCTTATGGTACATTTCACGTTCCAGCCCGTCCCGTTCGGCCTTTAGGATTATTCGTGAATTTACGTCGTGGAAATCCCCGTCCGGAAAATACGCCTGGCAATATAGCCCCATTTCCCTGGCGAAGTCCACGCAAAACTCAACCGCTTCCCTGTCCATCAGAGTGCTGCTGAGTATCCGGTTCCCCGGCATATCCGCAACAATCGCGCCATTATAACAAACCATGGGCCCCTCGACTCCGAGTGAAGCCCTGAAGGGTTCCGCCGCTTCAATCGCGCGCCCCGTGGTAATGATAATCCAAAGCCCCCGCTCCCGGCAGGCTTTTACCGCTTTTATTGTTCTGTCGCTTAACACCGACCCTGGGGCAAGGAGAGTGCCATCCAAATCCAGGGCAAGGGCCTTGATAGTTTTGGGATCCACTGATATTGACATGGGAATAGTATAGAATAAAATGATGCATTATGTCACAATAGAATGGGTGTAAGCTTTGAATCGAAAAAATGATTCTTTGGTTATTATGTTATCTTTTTTAGTTGTTTTAAACTCCTGCGCTGACAGTCAGGATAAACCGCCGGCAGATGGGGGAGTTTCTGTGTTCTCCCTTTCAGGGTATCCAGGCAATGATGCGGTGGAAAACAATGGCACGGGGATTGCCGGAAAGTGGATATTTCTTGCCGGCGGCTGTTTTTGGGGGGTGGAAAAGTACTTGTCGCTGATCCCCGGTGTCATTAAAACCGAAGTTGGTTATGCAAACGGGCGGACGGGGTTTCCAACATATGAGGATGTTTGTTACCGTAACACCGGCCATGCGGAAACCGTGCTGGTCGAATATAATTCCGACAAGCTGGAACTGTCATATCTTCTGGATTTATTCTATAAAGTGATTGACCCAACGTCGCTAAACCGCCAGGGTAACGATGTGGGCACACAGTACCGGACCGGGATATATTATGTTGACGAATCCGACAGGAATATAATCAACGCGTCAATTTCCCAACTGGGCGAACGCATATCCAGGCCCGTGGTCATTGAGGTTAAACCACTTGAGAACTACTATGCCGCGGAAGACTATCATCAAAAGTATCTGGAAAAAAACCCGGGAGGGTACTGCCATATCAGTAATGATAAATTTGAGGAAGTTTCCGGGCTAAGGTGGGAATGATTCCACAGGAATGGATAAGGAGTTCATTTTGAAGAAAACAATCCTGTTGGTAGTATCGGTGTTTATACTTTCCATGACGGCTTGCGGCCAGGGAAGCCAGGTAACAGGACAAAAGGATGTGGCCAGGGTAAGCGCCAGGGCGGAACAGATAACGGCAGGAGGGATTGTGGATCCTGAAAAATATTCGAAGCCTTCGGAAGGCGAAATCAAGGCAATGCTGACAGCGGAGCAATACATCGTAACTCAGGCCTGCGGCACGGAGTTGCCTTTTTCCGGCGCGTACAATTCCAACCATGAACCTGGCCTGTACGTTGACATTGTAACTGGTGAGCCTTTATTTTCATCGGCGGATAAATACGACTCGGGCAGTGGTTGGCCCAGTTTCACAAAGGCTATTGACCGGGATGTTGTCGTAAAATATGAGGATAACAGCTATGGAATGAGACGGGTTGAAGTCAGAAGCCGTGTGGGTGATACCCATCTTGGCCATGTGTTTGAAGATGGGCCTTCGGATAAGGGCGGTTTAAGGTATTGCATAAACAGCCTATCCCTCCGCTTCATACCCTATGATAAAATGGAAGAAGAGGGCTACGGCGAATTCATGCCACTGTGTAAAAGTTAGTCTGCATGGCACAGGATCTTTCCCAAACTTCGTTTGCTTCGCTGTTTTTGGTTTTTGCCGCCGGGCTGCTTTCGTTTCTTTCACCGTGCGTACTGCCCCTGATTCCCTCGTATTTCGGTATCCTTGGAGGTATAGGTCTGGGCGAGGAGAACAGGCCCCGGCTCCTCAGGGCGGCAATGGGTTTTGTCCTGGGTTTCAGCGCGGTCTTTATTGCCCTGGGAATTCTGGTTTCCACGACTTTTTTCCTCATGGGAGATATTTCAAAGTACATCAACTGGGCGGCGGGGATCATTGTCATTGTCCTGGGTTTGAATGTAATTTTTGACTTTCTTTCTTTTTTGAATTTTGAAAGACGCCCTCTCCTACAGAAGTTCATGATCCCCGGCATCAACGGTCTACCCGCCGCGTTCTTTGCCGGCGCGGCATTCGGGACCGGCTGGACGCCCTGCATCGGCCCCATCCTTACGGCGATTCTCCTCATGGCCGGCCAGGGCGGGAAAACCGGAACAGCAATTTTTTACCTGTCGGTATATTCCGCCGGGCTGGCAATCCCCTTCATCCTGGCGGCCCTGTTTTTTAACTCGTTTTTAAAACATGGAAAATATCTCCGTTCCCATCTGCCGCTCATCAGGCGTATCAGCGGCATCTTGCTCATTATCATAGGGATCATGATACTTTTAGGCCGCTATTCAGCCCTTAATGGGCTGATTCTAAAGCAGGTTTCGGGTTATATTGTTTGGGCGGAGACGAAGGCTTATCCTTTCAGGCTTCTTGCGAATGCACTCGTCTGGATTCAAAGTTTTTAATTGAAGGGTGATATGAAAACGAATTCACGAAGTCGGGCTTTGTGGGCCGTGTTATTTTTTACCTCGCTGTTTCTTTTTTCTTCATGCGCGGAGAAAACAAAAGAAGCGCCTGTCTCAGGCTTTGAACAAGCGTTTGCCGACGCTGGCCTGCGCCTTTTGAGCCAGACGGTACCTTCCCGGGACTTTTCCCTCCCCATGGCTTCGGGGGAACCACAGAGTCTCAGCGCCCTTAGGGGCAAGGTAGTTTTCCTTAATTTTTGGGCTACATGGTGCGGCCCGTGCCGGGATGAGATGCCTTCAATGGAAGTCCTCTACAAGCGCTTCAAAGATAAAGGGCTGGAAATCCTGGCGGTGAACTGCATGGAAGAAAAGGGGGAAATCCTTGACTTTATGGCGGATTACAGACTCACTTTCCCCGCTCTTCTGGACGGGGACGGGAGGGTAAGCAATACTTACGGAATCCAGGCAATTCCAACGACTTTCCTCATAGACCGGGACGGCAGGATTATACTCCGCCTTGTAGGAAGCATTAATTGGGACACGGAGAAAATCCACGCCGCAATAGAAAGCCTTTTAAACTCTGTTTAATGAGCCGCTTTTGAATATGGATTATGACTGCATTGTGACAGGCGGCGGTCACGCCGGAATCGAAGCGTCACTCGTGGTAAGCCGCCTGGGATTTAGCTGCCTGCTTATCACCCAGAACCCCGATTGCATAGGCGCCCTGTCCTGCAATCCCGCAGTGGGGGGACTCTCGAAAGGCAACCTGGTTCGCGAAGTGGATGCACTGGGTGGTGAGATGGGAAAACTCACCGACAAGAGCATGATCCAGTACCGCATACTCAACCGATCCAGGGGGCCTGCGGTCCAGGCGCCGAGGGCGCAGGCGGATAAAAAAGCATATCAGGCTGCCGCCCGATCTGCGCTTGAGGCCCAAAAGGGAATAACCATTTTTATGGACACCGTGGCCGATCTTTTAACGGATGAAACGAATGGCATCGTAAAAGTCCGGGGAGTGATAACCCGCCGGGGACACAGGATTTCGTCCAACACCGTGATTCTGGCCGCAGGTACTTTTATGGGAGGAAGAATCTTCATAGGTGAATACGATGCCCCACAGGGCCGCCTGGGAGAGGAAGCCGCCCTCGATCTTGGGCAAAACCTGCGACGGCGGGGATTTCCCCTCGGGCGGCTCAAGACCGGAACGCCGGCACGCATCGTCGGCAATTCAATCGATTACAGTGTTATGGAAAAACAGGACGGGGAAGAACCGGCGACTTTTTCTTTCGACGTAGAGCCGCTTGTTGGCATAGCGAATAACGCAGATGGGAAAAATTCCGGCTTCCCACTACCTCAGGTTCCCTGCTGGATCACCTATACATGCCCCGTGACTCACGAAATTATCAGGAAAAATATTCACCGCTCCCCGTTATTCGGAGGGAAGATCAAGGGCACAGGGGCGCGTTACTGCCCTTCAATCGAGGACAAGGTGACGCGTTTCCCCGAGCGGGACAGGCACCACGTCTTCATCGAACCGGAGGGGCTTTACACCAATGAAGTTTACCTGAACGGCCTTTCCAGTTCCCTGCCCGAGGACGTGCAGGCCGATTTCATTCACAGCATCAGGGGTCTCGAAAAGGCGATCATTGTCAGGCCCGCTTACGCCGTGGAATACGATTACCTCGACCCGCTGGATCTTTACCCGAGCCTGGAATCAAAGCGCCTCTCCGGCTTCTTCAGCGCCGGGCAGACCAACGGTAGTTCTGGTTACGAGGAAGCAGCCGCCCAGGGCATCATTGCCGGGATAAACGCCGTTCAATTGATGCGCGGGGAACCGCCGCTGGTCCTGGGACGCGCCGAGGCATACATAGGCGTCCTCATCGACGACCTCACCACCCTGGGGACAAAAGAGCCTTACCGCATGTTCACAAGCCGCGCAGAACACAGGCTGATGCTCAGGCACGATACAGCGGACACCCGGCTGCTCCCAAAGGCCCGGGATTTGGGCCTCATCAGCGATGAAAGGTGGGAACGGTTCCAAAAAAAAATCGAGGGACTTGAGGCGATTCAGGAACTCTTCATACAAAGGAATGCATCTTCCCGGTCCAGTACAGAAGAGCTCCTTGAAAATATTCCTGAACTCTCATCCTGGCCTGGGGAATGGGTGGAACGCGTCCGCCTGGACGCAAAGTATTCAGGCTACATCGAAAAGGAGAAACGAACAGCGGCAAAGCTCTCCAAAATGGACGCCGTGAAAATTTCGTCTGACATGGATTACAATTCCCTCCGGGGACTCTCCGCGGAAGCAAAGGAAAAACTCAAGGCCGTGCGGCCCATCACGGTAGGTCAGGCGGCGCGGATTCCGGGGGTGCGTCAGGGTGATATTGCGCTGCTGATGGTGGTGGTGAGGAAAGGCTGATTTGGTGTGTTAGCGGTTATCCCCTTGAGAAAAACCGTTACAGTATATATCCTTCTCCGAGGAGGCATTTCTGCCGCAAATATTCGACAATATTACAGGTGATAGCCTTGCCAAAGCCCTCAATCAGACCCTTTCCGGGGCTAAACGGGCCGATTTCTGCATCGGATACTTTGACCTGCGGGGCTGGAATCTCATTCTGGACAGAGTAGATAAGCTAAGCGGAAGCCAACTGGACGAAAAATTTGAGGATGATAATGTTTACAAAGCAAGGATCCTTATCGGCATGCAGAAAGGGCCGAAGGATGAACTGGAAGAATATTATGCGCTCAACAACCCGCAGATAGATTTAGCCACAGCCAATGAAATCAGAAAGGCAAAAGCCGCCGAATTCCGCAAACAGCTTACAATCGGGCTGCCCACCAATGCGGATGAAGTAGCCCTTAAAAAACTCTCCCGGCAACTGCGTACCTTTCAGGTAAGGGTAAAATTACACTTGGGTTTTAATCTTCACGCGAAACTCTATCTTGCCTACCGCGAAGATTACAATGCCCCCATAATTGGTTACCTTGGCAGCAGCAACCTTACCTTTTCCGGCCTTTCCCGGCAAGGTGAATTGAATGTTGACGTTACCGATCTTGCTACTACACAACAGCTTGAAGCATGGTTTCAGGAGCGCTGGCAGGACTATTGGAGCATTGACATTACCCAGGATCTGGCGGATATCATTGATCAGAGCTGGGCCTCGGAAATACCGCTGAATCCTTACCATGTCTATATGAAAATGGTATATCATTTGTCCCAGGAAGCCCGATCCGGCATTGCCGAATTTTCTGTACCAAAAATTTTCGAAAATGTACTTTTGCCATTCCAGCAAAATGCCGTTCAGATTGCCGCCCACCACCTTCACAGGCGAAACGGCGTCATCGTCGGGGATGTTGTTGGCCTTGGGAAAACCATCATCGCTACCGCCCTTGCGAAAATGTTTGAGGACGACTTCTTTCTTGAAACCCTTGTTATCTGTCCTCCAAACCTGAAAAAAATGTGGCATGATTATTCCATTAAATATCATCTACGCGCAAAAATAATGTCTTTGGGAGAAGTGCAGAACAAACTGAAAGATGAACAACGTTATCGTCTCGTGATCATTGATGAAAGCCACAACCTCCGTAACCGGGAAGGCCGCCGCTATCGAGCCATAGCTGAATATTTGGCGT
>JGI24698J34947_10002140_pt1 | contig 10580 bp, 7 predicted proteins | sample TergutMp193P3_FD_34947 | JGI IMG/M metagenome (IMG submission 34947) | reverse complement strand
TCACTATAGGCTAAAGTGAGCGTTCACTATTGCCTAAAGTGAGTGTTCACTATAGACAATAGTGAAGGCCGGTGATTGACAGGCTTGCGCAAGCGGCCTGCAGGGAAGTTTTGCGCGGATCGCAAGTATTCGTTTGCCCGATTCGGCAGTTAAGAAAAAAAATTGTTGACGGTTAGGAATTATCAGAGTATCATAATTCATTAGGGTTGTCCGGAAATCGGGTATTTTTGGACAATACTGTCTAAAATCAAATTTCAGGAGGAGATTATGAAGAAAACACAAAAAGCGCTTGTTTTAACGCTTTGCGGGGCGCTCTGCGCATTGTTGGTTACCTGCGCGTCAAGCGGCGGCGCGCCTTCCGACGGATTTGGGGAAGGAGTCCCCTATGTCGGCGAATGGGCGGTTTTCAACGATGAGAATGACAACGGAAATTCCACGGTTCAGATGACCGTAACGGAAAAGAACGGAATGCCCGCCTACACTATTACCGGAAACGTAACCACGAAGTTTATATATGGATTTGTCGGCTGGATGATCACGCCCGACGCGGCTACTCTGGAAAATCTCAAGAACGCGAAGGCGATTTCCTTCAGATATGTCGGCGACGGCAAGCGCCAAACGGTCAAGTACCGCATCGGCACCGTACAGGATTACGCTCATTTTGAATTTCACTTTGCGGGAGAACCCGGAGTGGAAGACCGCGTGGAAGTGCCCGTCAGGTTCTTCCAGCAGCCAAGCTGGGGAGTCCCGGTAAGGCTTAATCAACAGAGGGCTGAGGATATTTCATGGCAGACGCATGAAAGCTGGAGGCCGGGAAGTTTTGAGATCACAATCTGGGATGTCAGGATTCATCTGTAAAAGCAAACGGCGCGGCCAGCTTGTAAAATGACGACAAAAATAAACAGGTTTCTTCTATTAATATCGATCTTCACTTTACTGCTGGCTGCGTGCGCGACCGCGTGCGCGACCGCGTGCGCGGCCGGGTCTGCTCCGCAGGCTGTTCCGGGCGTTCCCGATATTGTCAGGGATTACCCTCCGGAGCCTGTAAGCGGAAAAACGGCCATTGAGTTTTTCAGGGACGAGGGTATCAAGACCGGATGGAACCTGGGAAACTCTCTTGATGCGTACGGCGGCGGCGTGGGAGGCGAGACAAATTGGAGCAACCCTTCCGTCAATCAGGAGATAATGAACGGCGTTAAGGCCGCGGGTTTTGACATTGTACGCATTCCGGTAACGTGGATGGGAAATATCGGAAGCGCGCCGGATTATAAAATCGCGCCGTCGCGCCTTAAGCGCGTGGCCGAAGTTGCCGAGATGGCGCACAAAGCGGGTCTAACGGCGATTATCAACCTTCACCATGACGGTTCGACGGGAAGCGGCGGCAAGGATAACGGCTGGCTTTCCATAGGCAAGGCAAGCAGAAACGCGGCGCAGAGGGATCAGATTACCGCGCAGTACGCGCGCGTATGGCAGCAGATTGCCGCGTATTTTCAGAATTACGGCGACTGGCTTATCTTTGAGGGGTTTAACGAACTTCACGACGGTAACTGGCAGACTTGCAATGACCCGGGTCAGTTTATCGCGCTGAATAACTGGAACCAGCTCTTTGTGAATACGGTGCGTTCGTCGGGCGGCAACAATGAAAGCCGCTTTCTTATGGTTAACGCGTATTGCGCCGACAACCGGCAGGCGCTTTCCCCCGGGTTCACGTTTCCCGGCGATACTGCACAGGGGAAGCTGATTCTCAGTTTTCACTATTACGCTCCCTATGAGTTTTCGATACAGGGAAGCCGTTCGGCGTGGGGGACGGAAGCGGAACGGCAGAAGGTAGAGAGCGATTTCGCCCCGTTTAAGGGCGCTTTTATAGATAAAAACATTCCGGTAATTATAGGAGAGTGCGGCGCGGCGCTTCAGCTTTACCCGGATGATTCCGCGAAAGAGACGCAGGCGCGCCAAAGCAGGGCCGGTTATATTACGCACGTTTTTGGAACGGCGAAAAAGTACGGGCTTGTTCCTGTTTACTGGGATAACGGCTCCATAAGAGGGAGCGGAGAGAAATTCGGTATTTTTAACCGGAACACGGGCGAACCTAATTCTCCCGATTCAGACGCCCTTATCAAACTGATGATAAATGCGGTAAGATAAAATTAATTTTAAGAACAAAGGCTGTCGGGGATATGAGTAAGTTTTTTGACCTGAAAAAGATTGTAGTTATTGTCATTATCGCCGCTATCGTGGCGTTCGCCGTTATGTCGTCCGGGGGTAAAAAACCGGATTTCTCCGAGAAATACGCCGGCTTCGATTTAAGCGGAGCAAGCGCCGGAAGGACAAACACATATTCGCGTTATCTGGAACGTTACGCGGATGTTCCCGCCGGACGGCGGAACATTCCGGTTGATATTTTTGCGTGGACTTCTTCTCATGGAGTTTCCGTTCTCCAGAACTTTGAAGGCGAAGCGCGCGTTCTGCGGACCGAAGAATCAAGCTCTGTAGAGTACGCGGTAAATGTTGAGCGGGCCGGCCTTTATAATATGTACATTGAATATTTTCCCTTACAGTCGCGCGGCATCAATATAGAGCGTTCTTTAATAATTAACGGCGAAACCCCGTTTTTGGGCGCCGACAGGCTTACGTTTCAGCGCGTCTGGGGCGACGTCGGGAACAGCCGCTTCGATAACCAGGGCAATGAAATCCGCCCGGGTCAGGTTGAAAAACCGCGCTGGGAAGGCGCGTGGTTCCGGGACTCTTTGGGTTACATTACCGAGCCTTACGCTTTTTATTTCCGGGCGGGGCAAAACATTGTAAGGTTTGAAGGGATCAACGAGCCTATGGCGATACGCGCCCTTTCGCTGATAGCTCCCGTTCAGACAAAAGATTACCGCGATTACATCGCGGGGTTCGATTTGAGCCGGTATGACAACAGCCGCAGCAATTATCAATTGAAGATTCAGGGTGAAAGAGCCGTGCGCCGTTCGGATCCTTCTTTGTACCCGATTTACGATCGTTCTTCGGGCGCTACGGAGCCTGCCAGCGTAGCGAAAATACGGCTTAACATGATCGGCGGCCAGAACTGGCGCGTTGCCGGGCAGTGGATAGAATGGGAGTTTGACGTGCCCGAAAACGGATTGTACCGTATTTCCATAAAGGGCAGGCAGAATTATAACCGCGGCTATGTTTCCAACAGAACAGTCCTGATTGACGGGCAGATACCTTACCGTGAGCTTTCCGCGGTTCCGTTTACATACAGCAACAAATGGGGCATGAATACTCTCAGTGACGGAGAGGGAGATATTTTATTTCCGCTGGAAAGAGGCACGCATACTTTGCGTCTTCAGGCGACGCTTGGCGAGATGGGCGATATGCTGAACATAATGGAAGAGAGCGTGTTCCGCCTGAACGCGATTTACCGGAAGATACTTGTATTGACGGGAACTGAACCGGATATTTACCGCGATTACCGCGTTGACGTGATATACCCCGAAGTAATTGAGGCGATGGAATTTGAAAGCAGGATACTCTACAAACTGGTAGATGATCTTACCCGCTACTCCGGCGAACGCAGCGCGCAGGCGGCTTCTACATTAACGCTTGCGCGGCAGCTTGAGCTTTTTGTAAGGCGGCCGGATAAAATCCCAAGAACGCTTGTTAACTTTAAAGCCAATATCAGCTCTCTTGGAGACAGCCTGCTGGCCCTTTCGCAGTCACAGCTTGATGTAGATTTCATTATCGTAAGCGCCGAAGGCTCGAAACTGCCGCCAATAAGGGAAAATTTCCTTGTTGCCGCTTCTCACGAGATACGCTCCTTCTTTACGTCGTTCTTTGTTGATTACAACAACCTCGGCAACAAATACGGCAAGAGTTCCGACGTTATTGATATATGGATGGTTTCGGGCCGCGACCAGAGTACCATTCTCAAGTCGATGATTGACGATACTTTTACTCCGCTGACAGGGATAAGGGTAAACGTTAAACTTGTCGCTGCCGACGCCGTTATGCCCGCGGTTGTTGCGGGTACGGGGCCGGATATGGCTCTTACCATGCCTCAGGGCGATCCTGTGAATTACGCTATCAGGAAAGCGGTTCTGGACATTTCCAAGTTCCCCGATTACGAAGAAGCGGTGCAGGATTTGGATGTCAATGTGATTATACCCTTCACGTTTAACGGCGGCGTATACGGCCTGCCGGAAACGCAATACTTCCATGTAATGTTTTACAGAAAGGATATTTTTGAGGAACTTAACATTAACATTCCTGATACATGGGATGATTTGATAAATATCCTGCCTATCATACAGAAAAGCAACATGAATGTCGGTATTCCTTCCGTGGCGACCAACGTTCAGACAGCTATAGACTTTTCCAACTTCCTGGCTCATTTGTTCCAAAGAGGCGGCAGGCTTTACAATGAAGAAGGTTCGCGCACTCTTCTGGACAGCGAGATTGCAATAGAAGCGTTTGATGTTTATACCAAGTTCTTTACACATTACAAAACGCCGATGGTTTTCGATTTTGTAAACCGCTTCCGCACCGGTGAAATGCCGCTTGCTTTTGCCGATTATACAAACTTTAACACGCTCGAAGTTTTTGCGCCGGAGCTTCGCGGACTGTGGGCTTTTGCGCGGATGCCCGGCTTGAAGAAGAGCGACGGAACGGTAGACCGTTCCGTATCAACCGGAACGCTGGCCTCCATGATTTTTTCCAAGGCGAAGCGTCCGGACTTGGCGTGGGAGTTTATGAAATGGTGGATAAGCGCGGATACTCAGCTCAGGTTTGGACGCGAACTTGAAAGTATCATGGGAGCCGCGGCGCGTTACCCGACGGCGAATTATGAAGCGTTCAGGCGGCTTTCATGGGGTTCTGAACAAATGACGGTGCTTGACGAACAGCGTTCATGGGCAGTGGGCGTTCCTGAAGTACCGGGAGGTTATTTTGTAAGCCGCCATATTACAAACGCCGCGCGCCGCATATTGAACGAAGGTCAGGATACACGGGAAACCATGTTGGATTATACTCTCACAATCAACGATGAGTTGATTAAAAAACGCAAAGAATTCGGTCTGGAATAGGGGGAAAAATGAGTCTTGCAAGGTATCTTGAAAAAAGAAAAGACGCTAACGAAAGGCGGGCATTGGATATATACAGACACCGGGTTTGTTATTTGTTTCTTGCCCCCTATGCGGTTGTTTTTATTCTTTTCTATGTGGCTCCTGTGATAATATCTGTTTTCTTCAGTTTTACGTATTTTAATGTTCTTGAGCCTCCTAAATTTATCGGCCTGCGCAATTATATCAATCTGCTGTTAGCGGATGATGTGTTTCTGATCTCGCTGAAAAACACCTTTATAATGGCGGCGATTACGGGGCCAATCGGATATATAATGGCGTTTTTGTTCGCGTGGTTTATCAATGAACTGCCGCGTTATATCCGCGCGTTTGTTACTCTGGTATTTTACGCGCCTTCGATTGCCGGCAGCGCTTACCTGATTTGGCTGCTGATTTTCTCCGGCGACGCTTACGGTTATGTAAACGGCGCTTTGATGTTTCTTGGGGTGCTTGATCAGCCGATACTCTGGCTTACGGATCCAAAGTATATGATGCCGGTAATACTTGTCGTTATCCTGTGGATGAGTTTGGGAGCAGGCTTCCTTGCGTTTATCGCCGGCCTTTCCACCATTGACATCAGCCTTTACGAAGCGGGCCTTGTGGACGGCATCTCTAACCGCTGGCAGGAGCTTTGGTATATCACTCTTCCAAATATGAAGGGAATGTTGATGTTTGGCGCGGTTATGGCGATTACACAGGCTTTCGGAGTGGCGGATGTTACCCAGCAGCTTGCCGGGTTTCCAAGTACAGATTATGCGGTGCATACTGTTGTGAACCATCTTATTGATTATGGTTCAATCCGTTTTGAAATGGGTTATGCTTCCGCGATAGCTACAATCCTGTTCTTTACCATGATTTTATGTAACGCAGTTATCCAAAAGCTGCTGAAACGGGTAGGAACTTAAGGGGTAAATATGAAAAAAGGTAAAAAATTGATTGGCGGCAGAAGACTCAATCGTTCTTATGGCGGCGATGCGTTTATTTTCGCAATACTTACTGTCTTTGGGTTGTTTTTTGTGTTTCCTCTTGTATTTAACATCAATCACGCGTTCAAGCCGCTGAACGAAATATTTCTCTTTCCGCCGAATATTTTTGTGCGCAACCCCACAATGAATAACTTTCAGGATCTGTTCGTAATAATGAGCAAATCCTGGGTTACTTTTTCCCGCTATATTTTCAACACGGTATTCCTTACCGCGGTCGGAACCTTCGGATTGATAGTTTTCGCTTCCATGGGCGCGTTTGTTGTTTCCAAGTACAATTTTCCCGGTTCAAAGATTTTCTTTCAGGGTGTAATCATAACCCTTATGTTCTCCGTTTATGTAAGGGCAATTCCGAATTATCTTGTTATGGCCAGACTTGGATGGGTTGATACTTACATGTCGGTTATTGTTCCGGCTTTCGCAATGCCAATGGGTTTCTTCCTTTTAAAGCAGTTTATTGACACCATACCGGATACGCTTCTTGAAGCGGCAAAGGTAGACGGCGCCAGAGAGTTCCGCATTTTTATATGGATTATTCTGCCGATGATAAAACCGGCATGGCTTACGGTGATGATCTTCTCTGTGCAGGAACTCTGGAACACGAGGGCTCAAACATTTATTTATTCGGAACAGCTTAAGACGCTGCCTTACGCGCTTTCGCAGATTGCCACGGTCGGTATTGCCCGCGCCGGTGTTGCGGCGGCGGTAACGCTTTTTATTATGATCGTTCCTCTTGTAATGTTCGTATTCGCTCAGAGCAATGTTCTGCAAACAATGGCAAGTTCGGGGATAAAAGAATGAAAAATATTTATCGTTTTGGATTGCTTTTTTGGGTATGTCTGTTTGCCGCGGCGCCTGTATTTTCGGAGCCGACCAATTACACATACAATTACGATTTTTGGCAGGAGCAGGTCGCTTCTCCCGACGCTTACCGCGTAAGCGCTTATATCCTTGGTTCTTCTCTGGGAGTGGGTCATTTCAGGGATCCGCAGGGGCTTTTTATCCGGGATAACCGCATATACATATGCGATTCCGGCAATAACCGGATACTGTTGCTTAAGGTGAATGAAAAAGGAGAACATATTTTTGTTTCTTCGGTTTCTTCCGTGATAATTAACGGCGTTGAATCACACTTTAATTATCCAATGGACATTTTTGAAAACAGGAACGGTAATCTTTATATTACCGATACCAACAACAACCGGGTTTTGATACTCGACAATAATTGGAATTATATTTCTTCTATTGAGAAACCTGATGATGAAAGTTTGGGAGAGTTTACCGATTTTCTTCCTGTAAAGCTGGTTGTTGATTTTGCTAACCGCGTTTTTGTTCAGGCGCGTAACGTCAACAAAGGGCTTATGGAATTTGACAACAGAGGGGAATTTTCCGGTTATATGGGCGCGAATAAAGTATATGTCAATCCTATTGATTATGTATGGAAACTTCTTTCTACACAGGCGCAGAAAGAGCGCATGGATCTTTTTATTCCGACCGAATACAGCAATACAGGCATTGACAGCGATGGTTTTATCTACGTTACCAACTCTACAGGCCAGACGGAACCGGTGCGGCGGCTTAACGCGATGGGGCAGGATATTTTGATCCGTAACGGTTATGAGAAACCTGTGGGCGATTTGGTTTATGGCAACGCCGGAAACATATCAGGCCGTTCAAGGTTTATTGATGTAACCGCTTTTGAAAACGACTCATACGCCTGTTTTGACAGGACGCGCGGGCGTATTTTCATGTACGATTTTCAGGGCAATCTGCTGTACGCTTTTGGCGGCGTCGGCAACCGTGAAGGTTTTTTCATGCAGCCCGTCGCTCTTGACAGGATGGGTTATTCGCTGTACGCTCTGGATTCCAGGTCTTGCGCTCTTACACGGTTTGATCTTACCGGTTACGGAGCCATGATTAACGAAGCATTGGACGAGTACAAGGCCGGACGTTATGAATCTTCCGCCAAGAAATGGGAAGAAGTTTTAAAGATGAACGGAAATTACGACTTGGCGTACATCGGTATCGGCCGGGCGGCGCTTCGTCAGAGTGAATTTCAAAAGGCGATGAGATACTACAAACTTAAACATTACCGTGAAGGTTATGGAAAGGCTTTCCAATTGTACCGTAAACAGTGGATGGAAGAAAATCTCTGGAAAATGCTGCTTCTTTTGGGAATCCTGATATTTGTTCCGCTTGGTGTAAAGTATATAATAAAACTTGCCAGGGAGATCAGAGAAGCATGAAATATATCAACGATAAAACATGGTGGCAGCACGTTGGAATAACGTTGAAATACTCGCTCTATGTGATAACCCATCCGCTTGATGGGTTTTGGGATTTAACGCATGAAAGACGAGGTTCCATAGCCGCGGCAAATATAATTATCGTAACGGCAGTTATAGTGGAAGTATTGCGCCTGACATTAACAAATTTCCAGTTTGTTACAATTAACATGGAATATTTTAATTCGGTTATTGTCGCAATGCGTATTCTGCTGCCGGTTTTTTTGTGGACTGTCGCAAACTGGAGTCTTACGACCCTTATGGATGGCAGGGGAAAGATGCATGAGATTTACATGTCTGTCTGTTATGCCCTTACCCCTTATGTACTGATTAACATTATACTGATTATATTAAGCCAGTTCATTACTTTTGATGAAGGCGCAATTTACTGGGTACTTGGGGGATTTGCCATGCTCTGGACAGGCTTGCTGATGCTGTCCGCCATGATGATGGTTCACGATTACAGCCTTTTAAAGACGATTCTTTCAAGTTTATTGACAATTGTCGGGATGGGTGTAATGGTGTTTATCTTTGTAATTTTCTTCAGCCTTATAAGCGATGCTATCGCATATTTTATATCGCTGTATAAAGAAATTTTGTTCCGGGTGATGTAGGGGGCCAAGTGAAAAATTCTGCAAGCAAGGTATGGCTGTTATTAATATTCTTCACAGTCTTCTCGGCTGTTTCCTGTGGTAATAAAAGGACGGCCAGGCCAAGGCCGGTAATGGTTTATGAATACGTTGTGGAAGAAGAACATGAAGATGTTGTCCTGGAAAATGAATTCTTATCGCTGCGCTTCCTGCACGAGACCACGGAAATAATTCTTACGGAAAAAGCTACAGGCATAGTATGGAGATCGAATCCTCCTGATCCAAAAGGCGACAGGGCCGCTGATGTCATTACAATGCAGCTTATGGAATCTCAGGTTGCTCTTGATTACGCCGATAATTCCGGCGTTGGTATGACATTGTTTTCCGGTCTTCACAGCATAGACCGGAATGCTTATGAATACGAAGTGGTAAACGGCGCTTTGGAAGTGCGTTACACGATCGGCGATATTGCCCGCACTTACCGTATTCCGAATGTTATGCATCAGGATAGAATGCGCACATATCTGGATCAGATGGATTATGACGAACGCCCGATAATTGAAAGCATATACCGTCTTTATGATATTAACGCTTTGCGTTTGAGCGACGACAGAACCAAGCTTTTGTCAGATTATCCTGAACTTAGCAAGGTGAATTTGTACATTCTGCTGCCTGACACGCCGGATTATATGAAAGAAATTGCCGAAGATAACTTCAGGGATGCCGGTTACACCTATGAGGACTTTTTTGAAGATTCGGAGCGTTATGCGGTTTCCGGCGCCAACGTAAAGCCGGCCTTTAGCCTTACCGTCCGGTATGTTCTTGACGGAAAATCGCTTTTGGTTAATGTCCCGCTGGATAAAATTGCCTACCGGCCTGCTTACCCAATCAGGGAACTTGTCTTGCTGCCGTTTATGGGATCCGGCAATGTGAATGATGAAGGGTATATGTTAGTGCCGGACGGAAGCGGGGCGCTTATATATTTTAACAACGGAAAACAGAATCAGATTCCTTACAGTATAGGCGTTTACGGCTGGGATGAAGCGATGCCTCGTGATGTCGTAGTCAGCGATAATAAAGCTCCGTTCCCCGCCTTCGGTATTCATAAAAACGGCTCCTCCCTGTTGTGTATCATAGAAGAAGGTTCCGCTTATGCCGGCATACGCGCTGATGTATCCGGCAGAAACAGTTCCGAGAACAGGGTGTATCCTTTCTTTGAAATGGTTCATGGCGCAATAATGAATATTTCAGGACGCAGCGAACGGGCTGTATATCAGTATGAAGCTACTTTGCCGGAAGGCGAGAATATAACCCTGCGTTACACGCCATGCGCCGCTCCGGGATATATGGGTATGGCAAGGGAATATCGTTCATGGCTTTTCAATCAATATCCCGAACTTGCAAGCCGGCGAACGGTGAACAATGTTCCCGTTGCGGTGGAAATTGTCGGCGCCGTGAACAAAACGCAGCATCGTCTTGGCCTTCCTGTGGATTTGCCCTTGAAGCTCACTTCTTATACGGAAACAGAGAAGATGATCGACGATTTTGCCGATTACGGATGGAGAAATGTACAGGTTAAATTGAACGGCTGGTTTAACCGTAGCGTTGATCATTCGGTTC
>JGI24698J34947_10002139_pt1 | contig 10581 bp, 5 predicted proteins | sample TergutMp193P3_FD_34947 | JGI IMG/M metagenome (IMG submission 34947) | reverse complement strand
CTTTTAAGAGCGGCTTGTAAAGTTACCATTACTGTATCATCGGTTACCGGTTCGGCCGGTTTATAAAGGAGAATGTTCCTATAGTCCTCAACATAGGGGACAATACGCTGGGCGGTGTTTTTATCTATATCGTCTGAGTCGTCATCATCGTCTTCCGCGCCTTCGCCTTTTCCCCAGCGCCCGGAAAGCGGATCGATAAAAAACCCTTTTAAGTTTTTGTTTTTTCTCCGTTTCCACCCGTAATTAAGCCGCCATAAGGTTGCGGCAGGAGCGTAAATCAATGTACCAAAGCATTCACCATTATTAACGATTTCACTTATATTTATTTCATCTTTATTTACCTTAAACATAGTCCGNAATTCGTAACCGATTCTCTGGCGTTCTTCGTCATTTACAGAGATACGCATTCGCGGCCTGGTTTCAACGGTTTCAATACGGTATATATTCGAGACTTGGCTATCCGCATCCAGAGAAGAGCCGCATAATTCACATCGCTCGATTAAGAAGGCTTCATCAATGTGCCCGTGACCGCATTCCTGACATATCTTCGCGGTCTGTGTTGTCAGTTTTGCCCCGACGCTTACCTGTCCGGCCGCAGTATTTATTTTCGCCTTGAAAACCTGGTAAGTTCTGCCCTCGTGGTAAATCAGGCTGTTTGGCCCAAACTCTGAAATCCCCAGGAACCGGGGCCTGGCAATCATAGCGCCTTTTTCTTCGCTATTATGTGATTTCCCCCCGGCAGAAGGGATCCACGCCATAAGGGGAAGACGTGGAAAGTTATACCCCGGAAGGAATCCTGCGCTTGCCAGATACCGGTAGGTGTAAAAGTCGGAATTCTGACCGCCTGATGACAGAAGAATCTCGTATTGCTGGTACGCATCATTATACCGGCGTTGGGCATCTTTGCGTTCCTTTTGGGAAGTATGACTTTGATTTATCAATCTGTTGGCAGTATCCATTTGCTGTTTTGTTGCAAGAAACAGTCCGCGCCAGCGGTTAAAGCTCTTATCAAAGGCGTTAAAAATGTTTTTATATACGTTTTCAATAAAATCATCGGTAAGCCATAGAACTGTATCTCCCAATAATTGACGCAAATCATTGCAGATACTTTTCGCCTGCTTAATCGCCTTTTCAAGAGCTTCGCTGTTATTCATTGATTCCCTGTATTCAAACCGAAGCGGGAGAATCTCCTTTTCTGTATCAAGTATTTCCTTGATACTTGGATGCAGATTGATGCCCAAGGTTTGCAGCCAAATTGAATGCAAATGACTGACAATCAGTTCCCTGTTTGAGAGATCAAAAAGAGGCGTTTTGACTTTGCCGTACACCATATCGCTTTTATGATTGAAAAACCATTGATCATGAGGGCTTAGGGCGGCACAATATGTTACAATCAATGCCGCCTGTCCTGAGCGTCCGGCTCGTCCTCCCCGTTGAGCGTAATTTGCCGGTGTGGGTGGCACATTGCGCATATAAACCGTATTAAGGGAGGAAATGTCAATGCCCAATTCCATAGTGGGAGAGCAGTATAAAACAGGAAGACGTTGCAACGCTTTACCCATTGCTTCAGATTGTTTGCTCCACCACTTTATGTCCTTTTCTCCAAAGCGGAAACGGGCTTCCAGTATTTCCCGTTGTCGTGCCTCGACTTGTGCTGTATGTTCATGGGATTCATACTCAAACAGATTATGTTTTTCCCTGTTTACGGACTTTGCGGTTTGCATATAGAGTTCGCGAAAAAAACCATAGGTATTTCCCAAAAAAATCTCATCTGCCGTTAATCGCCATACCAGAATCCTGCTGTCGAGGCAAAATCCGGTCATAGGGCCGCCAAGGCCTTCTTCAATCACAAATCCGTATCTTCCAGCCCATTGAAGCATATTTTCAATAATACGGGTATAATCCTCTCCTTTCCACTTTGCATTTTCAAATTCAGTCCCTTTCCAAAAAAGCCCCCGTTTGATTAGCTGTACGATCCTTGACCTGGGGCCGGCGCTAATAATTTCATCTCGCTTTCCCCGCCATCCGTCCTTTATTTCAAGTGCCAAATGGCTGGTTGATGAAAGCAGCTCATCAGGCGAGAAAGCCCATGGCTCATTGAGAGCGTTAAAAGATTTGTTTTTATATTTTTCTTGATCTCCGGGAGACAAAAAACGTGACGCGATACAGAGATTTTTTTTCATTTCGTTAAAAACCAATTCAAACAAAGCCTGTTTTTTATCATGAGAAAGCGATGTTATTTCCGTCAGTAATATTCCACTTTCGTCATGTTCAAGATATGTCCCCAAATTATCATATTCTATTTTTACCATATTTAATGCTTCAAGTGACGGATTATTATAACGCCAACCTTTTCGGATATCCCGTAAGAGGCGGTACCCCAAAATAAATTGCAGTGTACTTTGCGCGTCAGCTTTTAGATGACCGTATATATCCGGGTTTTGCAGATATTCAGCACGGGTTTCATAACTATCATTATTAAAACCGATAGCGTTAAATACCGCTTCACTTAATTCAGATTCATGAAGTATGCCACCTTTATTTTCCAAGGCTGCCAGAAGTCCACTGCGTATGGTCAAAAGAAAAATAAAGTCATTAAAGTGCCCGGATTGCAGGGCGGCATCCTGGCGGTTATCGGAGAACCCCAGTAATTTTCTTTGGTCGTCATTGTCTTCAAAAAGATTATCAAGGATACTCAAGGTGAGCATGGTTGTCGCAGAGGAACGGCCCTCACCCGACAGTCCTGAGAGACGGTTTATGTCCTTTCCTTTTGCTTCATGGATTGTAGAACAATGGGGGCAGAAGCGAATAGCTCCTGGTAAATAGAAATAGGGGCTGCCCTCTTCCTCATTTACTTCAGTACCGTAAATATCAAGATATTTTAGCATTGGAACATATTTTTTACGATCTTTTTTTACCCGAGGCTCTCCGTGAAAATCCTCAAACCAAAAATCAGGAAGATTCTCTTCGCCTTGATAACTTAATGTGCTTTCTACAGGGACAAGAAATCCCATTTCATCTTCGTTGTCTTTTGGAAATGGACTGTCTATCTCGCGAGGTTCCCATTTACCAATAATATTCTCTACCGGAATAAATTCCTGGCCGCACTCGCGACAGAAATATACCGGATATAGCAATGCGTTTGTATCCTTTGACGCAAAGCGTTGGGCATCCAGGGTGATATCACGTACATATTTTGGTTCAAGCGTACAAAGAACCTTGCCAGGCCCGGAAATAAACTGGTGAAGCTTAAACGGGAAAATCTGTCTGCCTTTGCCAAGGAAATAGTCTTTTAAAATTTTTCGGACATCTTCTTTAGATACACCCGAGTCATGTGCCAATTTTTCAGTCGCTTCTTCCATTGAAATTGGTTTGGCTCTTGCCGGAGGCTTAATATCGGTATGCTTTATTCCCATGGTCAATTCCAGCCATACAGCCAATGGGTCATTTACATAATTAATTAAACCCGGTTTAATGTCGGAAGCATTAATAAGGCGATCATACAGAGCGCCCTGGATATCCTTTAATGAAAGACTGACATCGGTTACACGTTCCAGTTTTTCGGAAATGACATTTGAAAGAGGGACTATTTCCCCAAAAAGACTTCCTGCAAAATCGGCAACTGCTTTTTTTTCATCCCCCTCATTGTCATCACTTGAGCGTATCAGCTCATTTGACGATGCCATGGTAGCGGAAGTACCTATACAAACAAGGTTTTGTGTTTCAAGTTGCCGTTTGATACGACGAACCAGAAGGGCCACATCCCCACCCTGTCTGCCCCTATATGTGTGAAGCTCGTCCAAAACAAGGTATTCAAGTCCCGCGCAATGGGATATGACGGCGCGGTCATCGTCGCGGTAGCGGGTCAAAAGCAGTTCCATCATCATATAATTTGTCAATAAAATATCGGGCGGGTTTTGAGCCGCCTCTTTTCTTTCTTCAGCGCCTTCTTGCCCTGTATACCGTTTAAACGAAAAAGGCGGCTTTTCTCCGCGATTGTTTTCGGTAAAATTATCAAGGTATTTCTGAAGTTCTTCCATCTGGCTGTTTGCTAGGGCATTCATGGGGTAGATAATAATCGCCCTGGTTCTGGGTGCGGTATCCTTTTCCCTTGCCCGAACGATTGAGTCAATTATAGGCAGAAAGAAGGCGAGGCTTTTACCGGAACCAGTACCGGTAGTAACCACCAGTGGTTCCTTTCTTTGGGCGATAGCCAGAGCTTCCTGCTGATGAGTATAAAGGTGAATGTCTTTAAAGACCTTGCCGCAAACCGGGTGAAGAGTATTATCCTTTACCAGGTCGATAACAGTGGACGCTTTTTTGTAATTGGGGTTTATTTGAATTAGAGGGGCAGGCCAATACCGCTTATTGGCATATTCCGCGTCAACCTTTTCTCTAATGTCTTCAGCCCGAATAGTGGTAAAACTGCGGGAAAAAAGTCCAAAGTGTTCCAGCACGTTCTCATGAAAGTCAAAAATATCAGGCATTGCTCTCCCTTTTATGCAATAGCGATTTTTATTTTACCACCTTTTAAAGAATATGAGAATAGTAAAGCGGCCTCTAAATACCTTACTAATTCAGTCTTGGTACGACCAATCCCACTGTAGCACAAAACTGTAGCATTTTCCCTTTTTCCTGGTTATCACCGCTTGTCTTACGTTCTTTTTGCTTGACATTCTTCTGTATCACAGTCTATCCTGTATGACCATAGATGACGACATCGCTTAAAAAACTTCAATTCCAATCAATTATCTATTCCCATTATGAGAAAGCAGGCAGAACCTTTCCCTGGCGTGAAAATACTGATCCCTGGGGTATATTGCTTTCGGAATTCATGCTTCAGCAGACCCAAACGATCCGGGTGACGGCATACTGGAAACGATGGATGGAAAAATGGCCGAAGCCTGAAAATGTTCACATGGCCAGTCTGGAAGAAGTGCTTCGGGAATGGAGCGGCCTGGGGTACAACCGCCGGGGAAAGTACCTGAAAGACAGCGCAGGGATAATCACGCTGGATTATTGCGGGAAAGTGCCGGCAACCCCTGGGGAATTGGCCCGCCTTCCGGGTATCGGCCCCTACACCGCGGGGGCAATCGCCTGTTTTGCCTATAATTACCCGGCAATATTTATCGAGACCAATATCCGCAGCGTTATGCTTCATTTTTTCTTTGGAAATCGTGAGGGTGCAAAAGACAATGAAATAATGCCTTTCATAGAAGAAACCCTGGACAGGGAGAATCCCCGGAGATGGTACTGGGCGCTCATGGATTACGGCGCCGCTCTGAAAAAAATCAAGCCCAATCCCGCTCGCCACAGCGCCCATTACAAACGGCAAAGCAGTTTTGAGGGTTCCTTCCGTCAGCTTCGGGGGAGGCTCATTTGCACGCTGTCAAGGGAAGGCCCTGGAAAAATCGAGGATTTACGGAAACGTATTGACCTGGACACCAACAACGAGGATCTTTATCGCGCCTTGAAGGCCCTGGAAAAAGAGTCCTTTGTTGCCGAAGAAGATGGGATATACGGGATTCGGCATATTTAAGTACCGTAGCATTTTTGCTTTTGAAGGTGAGGTTATTAAGACAGTAGAATCTTCTTAACTATTGTTGTATAATGATCAGTTATGAAACCGGGACGAAACGATCCATGCCCATGCGGAAGCGGAAAGAAATACAAGAAGTGCTGTTATCTTACCGGGCAGAACGCCCTGGTTAAGAACTACCTGGAATCTCAAGATATACAGGACAATGATGATTTCGATGATGATGATAATGATGACGATTACTATATCTACCCCGAAGTGCAGGAAGGTCTTATAAACGCCATAAACAATTTACGTATGTATCTTTTGAAAAAGAAACCGCATATCAGGAAATATTGCAAAATTCGGGATTTACACGGTGAAATTGTGGACACGATGATTCAGTATCACTGCGATGGTAAATTCAAGAAACAAATAGATACTGGTTTTGTTTCAGAACAAGAACATGAAATAACAGTAAATTTACTGGAATGCGATTTCGACTTAAAGTCGAAGACAGGGGCTCAGGCTTTTTATGATATATGGATATATAAGATGGCCGCAAATGTGACTTGCATTACCGATGATTTTATTCGGAACCACCGTTATCGAAAACCTGAGAAAATAGAATTTTTGCACAGTATGCTGGATTCAAAGCTGGGCTTATTTGAGATTATCGGAACAGACGAGGATGAAGGGTACGTTAATCTTAAAGATGTGTTCACCGGAGCTGAATACACCATAATTGACATAGGATTGAGCGGTAACCAGCATAATGATGACTATTATATTTATAACAGAATTATTACGTATCAGGATATAAGTTTCAGCAGTGGGCTAAATTTTATCTTCAGAAAGACAGATAACTTCATTAAAAACCACATACATCAACATAAAAAGGATTTCAACCCGAACGGGGAATTCCTCAGATTTACCCAATTATACAACCGTTATTCCCAATATCCAGATAAAATCATGGTTGTTACCAACACAATATAGCAAGTACTAATAACTGGCTATCACCGCTTATCCTGCGCCTGTCATGAATTACTTTAGGACAGCGCTTGTATACCCCGAAAGGGTAAGGACAGAGCCGTTCAGGGAAGCCGTGCCTCTTCCGGCATAGCCCCTAACAACAGTAAAAGGCATATCCGTATAGCCTGCCAAATCAACGGTGATATCCCTTTCACCGGTATTATGAAAGACAGCAACCCTGCTGTCATTGTAATTGGAAACAAAGCCGCCAAAGTTCGTATTATGCGAAAAATCAAGGGGCGCGATTATTCCCCTCGCTATTTCAGGGTTTGCCTTTCGCAACCGGATTAATTTCTTGTAATGGGTGACAAGGCTGTCCTTCTTTGGCAATTGATCCTTTACACTGCCATTTGTCTGCCCTGCCCCGTCGTATGTGCTGCCTTCGGGATCGGCGACCGTATCGTTATCACCCCAAAGCATCGCGAGCCTTCTGTTCGCGTCTGTCTGCTCACTGCCCCTTGAGCCTTTCATGCCTATTTCCTCACCGTAGTAGACAAAAGGGCTTCCGCTTGAAAGTATGTACAGACTTGCCGCAGTATGCATCGAATAATCCTGAACGTCAAGAAAATCAGCGGCCCTGTCCATGTCATGGTTTGAAATAAAAGGGTTAAGTATGGCCAGGGGATTCTTATCCAATACCTGCTTTTGGTATAACGCCAAACGGCTCGCAAATTCCGTGACGCTGTTTATTCCCTGCGCGGTATAATAAATGTCCCCGTTGGTACCGGACATCCCAAAATCAAAACAATTTACCGCCTCGTAATAATCCTGTATGGAAGGGTTTCCCGTCCAGTTTTCGGCCACGATATATACGTCGCCCCTGATCTTCCGGCATTCATCATTGAACCACTTTAAAAACTGAATGTTCCGGCGGTCCTCACGGTAATAAAAATACCTGACGGCGTCCAGCCTGAAGCCCCCTACCCCTTTTTCAAGCCAGAATTTGGCGATGTCAATAATTTCATTGCGTACATCGGGGTTGTCTATATCAAGTTCAGGCATTACCGGGGAAAAATTGCCTTCATAAAAGTATTGTGTCCCCTCAGGCGTTCTTTCAAGCCTGTGCCATGTCCTTCCGGCGAGTATGCTGGTTCCCTTGACATAGTATTTCGCATAACGATTATCCAGATCCCCTTCCCTTATGGCATCCTTCGCGGCTTTAAACCAGGGATGCTCAGAGGATGTGTGGTTGAGAACCAGGTCGATAATCACCTTGATTCCGCGTTTATTGCACTCTGCGATAAGGCTTTCCATATCTTCCATTGTTCCGTATAACGGGTCTATCCCGTAATAATCCTCTACGTCATACTTGTGGTAACTTGGAGAGGGCATTATCGGCATGAGCCAGATTCCCTCTATGCCCAAACCCCTGCCGGAAGCAGGTTTGCCGTCGTTAAGGTAATCAAGCCGTTTGACAACGCCCCTGAGGTCCCCGATGCCGTCACTGTTTGTGTCCGAGAATGCCCCGACGAAGATTTCGTAATAAACGCGGTAATTGTCATCAACATTCCCGCTCCCATATTCCCTGTTCCGGACCCTATATTCCGAACAACCCGATGTAACAGCTATAATAACTAACACGGAAAACAGGCAAAAAAGGTTTTTATGCTTTTTCATTTTAATCCCCTTAAGCGGCGGGCCAGGGTGAGGTTCTTTACCCACCTGAAACGGTTTATTACCACCACCGCGACAATACACTTCAGTACTTGATCACATTTAAGGCAGGCAAACACTACCCACGGGGGCGCACTTAACGCCGAGGCGATAATTGCAGAGGGAATGACCACAAGGAACACGAAAATTACATCATTACGGAAGACGAAAGAAATATTGCCTCCCGCTTTTACAAGGCCCGCAAGGCAGGACATTTGATAGGCTGTTCCCGCGATGGACACCGCGTGCACATAGAGGAGCTGCCCCGCAATATCCACGGCTTCCGGGGAAACATTATACATGGATATAAGGGCATTCCTGAAGAGTACCACAAATAGGCCGCTCGCGAGTCCTACGCAGATAAAGAACCGTTGTACCCTGTAAGCATGGGGCTTTATCAGTTCCAATCCGGCGCCGGAGCCAACCATTTTCCCGGTCATTATTCCCACTGCCCCGGCAAGGCCGGCCAGCCATATATACACGAGGGTATTCATCATGCCGGCAATATTGAAGGAAGCGATTACCGTTGCCGAAAACCGGCCTATGATAAAAGTGTAGGCGAAAGAATTTGCCGCCCAGACTATTTCCCCTGCCACCACCGGGGAGCCGTACCTGACAAGGGAACCGCAAAGGGTTCTGTCCAGTCTCCTTAAATCCCCGAGTGAAAGGGCTACCCGTTTATCAAAACACAGGATGTAGACCACGGCAATTGTAAATTCGATGATCCGGGCAATCAGGGTGGCGATTGCCGCCCCGGTAACCCCCAGGGCAGGAAACCCGAGCTTGCCAAAAATGAGGACGTAGTTTAGCCCTATATTGATGCCCAAAGTAGCCAGGGTAACATACATCCCAAAGCGGACTTTTTCAACGCAGCGTTGGGATGCTATCAAAACCTGGGAGAGGCTAAAGAATACAAAAGAGATGCCCACGATCCTTACATAATTCGTTGCTGACTCAATAACATCCTCCCTGTTGCTCAGTATGCCCGCGACAAAGCGGGGGAAAAAGGCGGTGGCAAAAGTGAAAAAGCCCCCGGCAACAAGGGCTGTCCAAAGGCAAATGGATGAGAGGGATCGTATGCTCTGGGTATCCTTTTTACCCCAGTACTGGGTCCCAAGAATTACCAGTGACGAGCCGATTCCGTTTGCAATTAATTGAACCATGAAATGGATCTGGTTCCCGATGAATACACCGGAGATTGCCAGATCCCCCAGACGGCCGACCATGACGTTATCGGCGAAATTTACCGTAAAAGCTATGAGGTTTTGGAGGGAGATTGGCAGGGCAAGAAATACCAGGGATCGGAAAAAATCCCCCCTGACGTTATATGATTCAGGTTTTGAATTACTTTGCATTGCTGCTTTGGAGTATAATGAAATTTTGAACTTTTTGAAAGGGGAAGAATGTCGTACTTTACTCCTGTTTTCTAAATAGTCTTTACAATGAAAATGGAACCTATGCATAAAGCCAGGAATTCCATGCTCCCCACCATATAATTATTTAGCCGGGTAGTTTGAAATGCTATGCCTTGTATTATTCCAACAATAATCAATGGAACCAACCATTTCATTTTATGTCTGATAAAAATATCGATTATTATTGCAATATAAATTAATAGTGATGCAAAATAATTATGCAAACCAATAAACTCAGTAAAATAAGAGCTAAATGTTGCTAAAGCTATAAACCCTATTCCCACAAACCATTTATTATACAGAAGCCAACAACCTATCACCAATAAAATGAAAGTATAGAAATAGACCCTATTTATGTTCATTCCCATTATTGAAGAATAACTTGTTTTTCCATGCAATAAACCATCCATAAATCCTGTAACAATGTATCCAAACAACAAAACACCTGTTACTATTTTCCTCATNTTATGTTCCTTCAAAATTATATCCCTTTTTCGATAAATCCGCAATCAATTATATGCTCAATTTCTGTATGCGGTTTTCTCCCTTCCCTTAACGCCATCGGACTGCTATAATTACCCATGAGCAACGCATTTCATGGCGGCGGAGGCCGCGGCGGTTCCAGGCCGCTCTCCGATGAGGAGAAGACGAACGCCTCGAAGGTAACCTGGCCGCTTTTAAAACGGATATTCAGTTATCTCCTGCCCTATTGGCCCCGGTTCCTGCTGGTCTTCATCTGTATCCTTGCATCGTCCTGGCTTTCAATAGTGCCGTCGATACTGATGGGCAGGATNGTGGACGACGGGTTTATAGGCCGCAACCTTGACATCCTNGTCAAGCTGATTGGCGCGTCATTCGGCGTGCTGATACTCTCCAACCTTATCGGGGTGTTTGAGGCATGGCTGAACGTTTGGGTGGCCCAGCACATCACCTTCGATATGCGGAACAAGATGTTCCGGC
>JGI24698J34947_10002138_pt1 | contig 10582 bp, 10 predicted proteins | sample TergutMp193P3_FD_34947 | JGI IMG/M metagenome (IMG submission 34947) | reverse complement strand
GGGGCAGGAGCTTTGTCGGATATGGGGCGGCCCGTTTCGGACAGCCTGATTGCCGCAGCCTCTACAGCGGGAAACATGCGCGCCATCGACAATCTCGCTCTTGAAGGGGCCAGGCTTGAAACGCTCAGGAAATTCGCCCCGCACGACAGGCGGTATTCTACGCTTCTTGCAAAGCACCGCCTTGGCTGGTATGTGCCAGAGGGCAGAATCTTCCCCCTGGGGGATAACCGCGATAATTCACGGGACGGACGTTATTTTGGGCCTGTAAGGGTTTCAAGGATATTGGGCAAGGGGATGATTATCTACTGGCCGTATACGCGCATAGGCGGAATTTTATAGGCGGGTTTTATGTTAGAAAAAAAGAAGAACTATTCGTATAAAGAACAAAAATATCAGCGTTACAAACTTGCCAAATTATTTTTTGGTTTTCTCGTCCTGTATATACTGTACAACTGCCTTGTGACTTTTTTCTTTTCGGTTTGGGTGGTGGAAAATGATACTATGCAGCCGGGGCTGGCTTCAGGCGACAGGCTGATTTTTTCTTCATTCACTTTGCCGTCTTGGTTAAAACAGGGAAAGCCCGAAGAACAATCGCTTCTCTTTAAGCGCGGGAGTATTGTGCTGGTAGATATGGGGCGTACAAAAGAACGAAGCGTGCCCATGAAAATTATTGACGGGGTAGTGAGGTTTTTTACCGCTCAGCGGGTCAGTATTTTTTCAGGAGGGCAGTACCACATAAAACGCGTAATCGCGCTTCCGGGCGATGAAATTTACATGAGCAACTTTGTGTTCAGGGTTAAGCCTTCGGGCAGTCCCTACAGCCTGACAGAGTTTGAGCTTTCTGATAAACCCTACAACCCTGCCATCCCGCAAATACCCGCGCTGTGGGATGAGTCGATTCCTTTTTCCGGCAGTATGGACACCATAATACTTGGGCCGGATGAGTTTTTCGTGGTTTCCGACGACCGCAGTAACACAAATGATTCCCGCACATGGGGAGCGGTTTCGCCGTCCCTGATAACTGCAAGGGCGCTCTTACGGTTCTGGCCGCTTGTCAAAATCGATCTTCTCTGAACAAGTTGCAGATAACGGACGTTTCGCTCTATATCCATGTTCCCTTTTGCTCCTCCTTCTGCGATTACTGTGATTTTTATTCGGTTACGGCGAATGATTCGGATGCCCGCATGGATACTTATGTCAAATCGCTCATTGCGGATATAAAGTACCAGCTTGAATTTTTTGATGTCGGTAAAATCATAACCGTCTACATAGGAGGCGGAACTCCTTCCGTCCTTGGAGGGAAGAATCTTCGCTCTCTGTTTGAGGCGTTAAATACGTTTCCCGGTTTTTCGCCGAAGGAATTTACGATAGAAGCCAATCCCGAATCCTCAAGTGAAGAATTTTTATCCGTCTGCCGGGAAGGGGGAGTGAACAGGCTCAGTCTTGGCGTACAGAGTTTCTTTGAGCCTTCCCGACGCGCTGTAAACCGTCAGGGGCAGGCGGATATGCTTGAAGAGAAACTTGCCCTTGTTTCACGTTTTTTCCCCGGGGAGTTTTCCGCAGACTTGATTACCGGCCTTCCGTATCAAACGGAAAAGACCGTTCTGGAAGATGTAAGGCGGCTCCTTGCTTTCAACCCCGCCCACGTCTCTCTCTACAGCCTTTCTGTGGAAAGCGGAACCCCTCTTGAGCGCAAACTGAAATCGAAAACCGTTGCCCTGCCTTCGCAAGACAACGCCGATGCTCTTTGGCTTACAGGGCGCGGCGCTCTTTTGGAAGCGGGTTTTGATCATTACGAGGTTTCCAATTTTGCTCTCGGTGGAAAACGCTCCGTTCACAACATTCGTTACTGGCAAATGGAAAGCTGGCTGGGAGCCGGCCCCTCGGCCAGCGGAACCCTGATAAATGAAAAAACATCAACCGCCAAACGTTTTACATTTGCCTGCGATGTAGACAAGTACAACAAAGAACCGTCAATCCACAATGCGTTATGCGAAGATTTAGGCAGGGCCGATCTTATAAAGGAAAGCCTGCTCATGGGATACCGCTGTCGTCAAGGCCCCGACGCGGAAAAATTCCGCCACCGCTTCGGTCTTGCTATCGAAGACTGTATTCCGCAAACGCTCGAACGCTGGAAAAACCGCGATAAAATGCTTTTCCTGAACAGTTTCCTGTGCGAAGCCTTTACAGAACTGGAAAAATTATTTTTCAATTAAATCCATTCGTGTTGAGGGGTTTAATACCCAGCCCGCCTCCAAGCCAATTCAGACATTTTATTTGGGTTAAATTTACATCCTTAATTATGGTCAGTACGTTAGTACATCCGCAACCAATTATATATACCTAGTGGAAATGATATATGGCTATGTAAAACTCTTCTTGAAGTTTATGCAAAAAAAAGTCGCAAGGCTGATGTGCAAAGTTCTTTCTGGGGCGCACGGTGTGGATTCAAAAAAGGCCAGGCCAAAGCCTGCGTAGATAAATGCCACAGCCGTCTAGCCCCAGGAAGGGCTTTGCACATCAGCCCTGGGAGTATTATTAATTGTGGGTCAAGTTTAGCCCTTTAGGGCGGGGTTGTTGATCTCAGCGTCTGTTTTTCTGATATACTCAGGCCCTGAATATAAAAATTTACTGTTATCATTGTTGAGTATATTCCTGCTTTTTGCAATGTAAATTAATTCCCTTGCGTATCCACGTTTTTCAAATATTGGAGAAATTTGGCTTTTCACAGACCCTTCAGGCAGGCTGTTGTAAAGGCTTTGCGCTCCGGGGCCTGTCAGGTTTATTTTTTCATCACGCTCTTTTTTTTTCTCGCAGATTATTGCATTTATTTCGTCCGAAACCGCGTCCATATCGTTTATCAGGCGGGTACTTCCCCGGTACACGGTAAAAAACCACGCGTTTTTTCTGGCTTCAATTACGGGAACCACAAGCCCGTCCTCTGGACACGCTGTGTTATGCGACAACGCTATGCAGTCAAGCGTTGGAATTGGCGCGAATGGGATGGAAAGGGACAGTGCAAGCCCCTTTACGACAGAATAGCCGATACGCAGGCCCGTAAAGGAGCCGGGGCCTCCCATGCAAAGGACGGCGTTGAGATCGGCAGGTTTAAGCGAGGCTTTTTTCATTTGTTCATCTATGCGATCCATGACGATTTCGGAATGTTTTGTTCCCGCTTCTGTTTCCGCGTAAAAAATTTCATCGGCGCGGACAACGGCGACGGAAAGTATAGAGCCAAATGAATCTACCGCGAGCAGGTTCATAGATGTTCCAATCCGTAAATGCGTATCAGTCTGGAGGAACCGCCTGTTATTTCCAATGTGATTGTAATTGTATTTTCAGGAAGGGATTTTTGAATTTTTTCGCTCCACTCAATAATGGAAATTCCGCTGCCGTTTATTATTTCGCTCCCTCCGATATTTTCAAAATCCTCATCGTTGTTCAGCCTGTAAGCGTCGATGTGGTACAGGGCAGGGACGCATGAATATTCGCTTATTATTGTGTATGTCGGGCTTGTCAGATTTTCCGTAACGCCCAAACCTCTGGCTATGCCCTTTGCAAGACAGGTTTTACCGCTGCCAAGGTTTCCTTCAAGCGCGAGTACAGAGCCGCCCGAAAGCTGAGGCGCAATTTTCGTCCCAATAGCGAAGGTGCTGTCAGGGGAATCGGAAACCAATTCAATGAAGGGCCGTGATTCCGCCCCGCTTCTAATCAGGAAGCCCTCCCTGGGAATCCATTTCGATAATGATCCTTTTCAGTTCCTTGTTTACTGGAACCAAAGGATAGTCGATTGTGTCTATAAAATTTACAGATACGTCTTTTTGACCTGTAGGCTTGTATTCAATGGAGAAGTCAATCCTGTAATTGGCAGGCCCCTTGTTTATTTCAATGACGGCAACGCCGGTGTACAGCTTGCGGTAATAGATGGGGTAATCCTTTCTGATCATATCCTTTATAGAAACAATTTTCATTTACTTTACCATCCTTTTTACCTTTTTATACATACGCGTTTACCTTTTTATACATACGCGTACTCGTATACAAAAGCGTTTATTATGTTCATTGATTTTCTGGTAACTTTCAGGAATTTTATGTGTATTACAGTAACAACTCCCGAACGGTTTGTTCTCAGCACCTGCCCCAACGCAGCTACATTTGCGTCCCCCTGGGTAAATTCAATTTTTAATTTGGATCCTACCTGTATAGGAGCCTTGGTTTTTATTGAACAGCCGCCGACAGAAATATCGGCGATATTTCCCGACAAACGGCGTTTATCAACTACCAGGCGTTGTTTTCTTCCGCTGCCGTCAACAAATACAATAAAGATAAAACAGGAAATATCCGTCTGTTTGCGCCGGTAACGCCTGTGAGAAAGAAATTTTAACTGGTTTGAGTGGGCGAGCAGCAGCGTATTCATTCCAAATGAAGTGGAATAGCCCAAGACGCGGGTTTCAAAAGAAAATCCCTTGTTGCTCTTGGTGAATGCCAAAGCTGTAAGTTTGTTGCCCCTTTGAAATTTCATCGAGGTTCCAAGGGCGTTTTTCGGGCACTGCACAGTAAGCTGTTCGCCGCTTGATGAAACTACCGGAACAGTGAACTTGTCCCTGCCGTTACTGATAACCAATGTCGAATCGTCCCTTAATTGGGTTGTAGATGTCAAAGTGCCGGTTCCGCTGTTTTCCAGAATATTTCTGGTAGAGAAGAGCAGTGAAAGGCGGCCCTGGGCTTCTTCCTCGGAACCGGATGATTGTTCAATTTCCCGGTAAGCCCTCCTGAAATGCCTGTCCAGAAGATTCGGCGTATTCAAGGATTTTTCCGGGTCCATCACCTGATCTGTTTTAAAGACAAAATCAAGCATTTTTATCTGGTCGTGTCCAAGGCCGATGTTTCTTGCTATACGGTGCGTCGCCAAACCGGAAAGGAAACCGTAAGAGCCTCCTCCCTTCGAGCTTGATCCCGGCGAATTCCTTCTTAGCACATTTAAAACTACAAGAATCAAAACTATGGCGGCTACAAAAATGCCAAAAAATAATGCGTCATTGGATGATTGCTGTTCATCTTTCCAGAAGGACGTTATATCAACTTGAAGGGGAAATAATGGAAAAATCATTTTACACCCGCTGCCCCGCCTTGCGGCTGTTTTCTGTGATAACGTTATAAAGTTCCCCAAGCCGCGGCGCAATCTCGTATTCCGCCAGATCTCCCACAAGGACCGTATCCTGCTTTTCACAGGCCTGTAAAAGTTCCCTTACAGCAAGGTTGAAATCCCTTATCAACTGAACGTTTTTTTCATCTTCCGTATTTTCCGTGAATCCCTGAATGTCAAGCTGTCTTAAAATACGGAATATCTTTTCCGTAATGCCTGTAAAAATTTGAATCGTTTCCGCCGCCTGCCTGTCCTTGCCGGTTTGAATATCAAGGGGGAGATCGACAAGCCTTGTACAGGTTTCTTCAATGGGAGACTGCATGTTGGCAAGCTCCTGAGCGGGCTCCCTTACTTCACGCAGTCTTTCTTCGGTAATGGAATGTAAAATACGGGGATCGCAGCCTGTTCCGCTGAACGTGTTGACGCATAACGAAAAGAGATCGGGAATATGTTCGCTTGCAAAACTGGCGCACGCGCTCTTTTTCCATGTTTCATGGAATATATTTTTATCTTCAGAATGCAGGGTTTCATATTCCTCTATGTCGCCCAGAATATCCAAAAGAGTAAGCGCGTATAATTCCGCGATTGAATTGGTGTATAGATCGATTACATTGATATTGTTTATTTCCCTGGAAAACGCGCCTTCCATTGAGGATATGTCCACGCTCTGCCCGTCAATGGAAAGAGCGGACAGCCTTTGCCCGCAATCCGACAGAAAATTATCGAGTCCGGCGACAACATCTCCCACCGTTTTTTCATGATCTAAAGTTATATCAGCCGTCTTGCCGTTGATTCTTATTTCCATAGTCTTTACCTGTTGTTACGATTTTGCTGGCTGAAATTATCAAGGGAGGTGGACATTTGCTCCATTCTCGCGTAGGCCGCTTCCATCCTGGCGTATTGAATCCGCAGTTCGGCTTCTTTCGCGGCAAGCTGCCTTTCCATCGTAGTAACGCGCCCCTGATCCTGGCTGATGCGGGAATCTATCGTGCTGGTTTTCAACGAGATGATTCCGCCCGTTTCAACAAAGGGTCTGACCAGCGTGTCAATATTTACGGCGACCCCGCTGTCCATGATCAAATCCCCGGTTGTATCGCTTGCGAAAAGCTGTCTGATTGCGGGTATCTTTGTTTCCAGAGCCGCATCCAGCACTCTTTCGTTAATTTCCAAATAGCCTCTCAGACGCGAAGGGTCATAGCCCGTATTTCCGCTTCCGGCGTTGGTACTGATCCCAATCTGTGCAAGAAGGGTAAGCTCCCGCTCAAGGCTTGTGGGGTACGGGGCGGAAACTGTCCGTTGAAGGTTGTTTTTAAAGGAGTTCAGTGTGGTGTCCCCGCTAAAAGCGCCGAGCCTTTTTTTCATTTCTGCGGCTTCGTCCGACGTTAGGTAGGTCAATTCATCTACAATCCGGTCGTCCGCCCTTGTCAGTATGTTTATCTCAGCCATCAGCCTGTTGTAATTTCCGACAAAGGAGATAATCGCCTCCTTGACCCCTTCGGTATCGGCGCTGATTCTAAGCTCTACAGGCCTGTCGGAAATTCCCCTTACATTAAGGGTGACTCCCGGAATAAGATCGTCGATGTTGTTGGACGAGCGCGTTATCTCGATGCCTTCCATCGAGATGATCGCGTCCCTGGCTGTAGAAACGGCGTTTAAAGGACGCAGTCCCCCGCTTGTAGAGGTTGGGTCGAAAATTTCCACATTGCTGATCTGCACGTCGCGGTGGGTATTTGAGTTTTCAATATTGAGGGACACAATTGTCCTGCCCCTTGCAATTTCGGAAAGATTGTACTGCCTTGATACAAACGCCCCCGAGTCTGTGATTGCCGGCAGTTTTGCGGAACTTCCATCGGAAAAGACAAGACTTAGGACAGCCATATCGTCGTTGCGCACAGGGGCGGTTGGCGGAGTCCATTCCGGCAGGGGAGCGGAGGACGGCTCGTTTTGGACCGTGATGCCTCCGTATGAAACAGACCCGGAAGGGATGGAAGGCCCCGGAGGAGGCTGGGGAACGTTAAAAACATCGCTTGATTCTACCTTTGTAGAGGTTTCCAGCCTTAACACTACAGGCGAATCCGCGCTTAAAGATATGCCGATGGGGAGCGAAGCGGAAGAGCCCGCGCCCACGTTTAATACTCCATTGTTAATACTGACGCTTGAGCGGGAGTCGCTTCTTACCGTGTTTTCGGCTATGGGAACATCACGGCGCGTGTCGTTGCCCTGTTCCATCATGCCGATATTTACCGCGAATGTCGCGGCTTCGTCATGGAAACCGAGCCTGTTCTCCGCGCCGGTTACCTTTGATTCGATCAAAAGCGATCTTGTCCCGCTCTGAATTGCTATCAGGCTGGCGGAAATTTTATCCCTGCCCCGGCTGTTGATAACGTCTACAAAATCCCTAAGAGTTCCGCCCCGGAAAGTGATGGGGATTCTGTCATTGCCGACGGTAAAAGTATAAGTACCGGCTTCTACCCTCATCCTTTCATCAAGAGGGGTGGATAAAAAACGATCCGCCTGCGCGGTCTGTTTGACCGCGAAACGGTAAGACTGTTCGTCCGCCTGCCGTGTGGCGACAGCGCCTATTACAGAATCGTCGCCGGAGCGGGCGATTCTTTCGTTGAACGGATTCTGAAAAGAGTAGAGCAGGCGCGCGCTCTCACGTACAGCGGTTATACGCCTTCCCACTTCCTGCCAGTAACCCTTCTGGACTTGCAGGCTGTCGATGTTGCGCTGAGTTCTTTCCTGGGGGATCCTTTCGATCCTCATCAGGTCTTCAATTAGCTGTTCTGAGTTGAACCGGCTTCTAACCCCCGGGATGTAAACATCGGACATAGACTTGATTCTCCCAAAATTCGGCTGGACTGTTATGAAGATGTAACAGTCAAGACTTAAACCCGCTCATCAAACAAGAAACCAATTGTTTCTTTAAGGTTACTGTGCAAACGCTGCAATTCTTCAGGCGGTAGTTCCTTGATCACCTTATCGGTTTCTTTATCTATGACCTTTACGATCACCTCATGCGAATTATAATCCACTATAAACCGCAGTTTTCTGTTGAAAACAAGACCGATCTGTTCCAGATCAGCCGCCGTAGAGTGGATAACATGGGGCTTTGCTTTGTTTGTTTCCGGCTCTCTTGCCGTTTCTTCCGGCTCTTTTGCCGTTTCCTCCGGCTGTCTTGCCGTTGTCGGCGGATGCCTTACCGCTGTAGGCGGATGTCTTACCGTCTGGCCGTAAAATTCACCATGTAGCGGCAATGACGAGACAGGAGTAGTTCCTACATTTGCTACCGGCATGATTACCTCCGTGTAAAATAGGGTTTTAACCCTTGCTTCACCAATCCCTGGCGAAGCAGTAAAGAAAACAAGAACAGTGAAGGCGCGAACTTCACTGCCCCTTACCTGACTCCTTACGAATAAGAAATCAGGTTCGCGAAAAAAAGACGACGTCCAGAAGCCTCTTTGTTCGCAAGATTTTTAAAATAGCTCCGGCGTTCAGCCTGTTGAAATTACGAAAGAAGCGAAAGTATAGACTGTGTCCGCAAGTTAGCCTGAGCCAGCATCGCGGTTCCGGTTTGTGTCAGGATGGAATCCTTTGTGAAGTCAACCATCTTAGACGCCATGTTCACATCCCTGATGCGGGACTCGGCGGCCTGAATGTTTTCAGCCGCGACAGCCACGCCCTGAGCCGCCATTTCAAACCGGTTCTGATAAGCGCCAAGGTCGGCTCTCTGTTTTGAAACGGCTTTTAAAGCGTTGTCAACAGTGCCGATAGCCATATTGGCCTCTTCGGGATCCGCAATGGAAAGTTTCCCTTCGTCTCCCTGAGAGTTTATCAGACCAAGCGCCGTTGCCGACATATCGCTTACATAGATCCTTGCGTTCTGATCCATGTTAGCGCCAACCTGAAGCTGCATTATTCTGCCGGTCGGTGAATCAAAGGCAAAAGCCCCGGTAAGCATATTCATGCCGTTAAACTGCGCATGACTCGCTATACGATTCACTTCATCAACCAGCTGCGATACTTCAACCTGAATCTGCATCCTGTCCTCATCGGAATAGATGCCGTTGGCTGATTGTACCGATAGCTCCCTAAGGCGGTGCAGGATATCCTGTGTCTGCTGAAGGTAGCCCTCAGTAGCCTGAATAAAGGACACGCCGTTTTGGATATTCCGTTCGGCTTGATGCAATCCCCGAATCTGGCTCCTCATTTTTTCGGAAACTGCCAGTCCCGAGGCGTCATCCCCTGCACGATTGATCCGCAAACCGGAGCTTAGTTTCTCCATGTTTTTGGTCAATCCTTCCTGCGTTACGCCGAGCTGACGATCGGCGAACAGGGCGCTCATGTTGTGATTAATAATCATAATTACCCTCCATAGTTTTTGCTTGCCCCGGCCATCCATAGCCAGAGCCGTTCCGCGGGAGCGTCTTCGGGAAGCGGTTTCGCGCCGCCGCTCCCTTTTTACGCATACAGAACGAAACGATCATCACCTTTTGGTAAATGATCGTCTCGTGCCGTCCCGCGCATGTTTGGAGACCCAAACAAGGCAATAGAGGGTTTTTGTCAAATATCACTGCTTTTTCGGGAATCTTGCGATTCCCGAAAAAGGCTTAAAAACTGCCAGAGGAGGGGCGTCCTGAAATCAAGACACCCCCTCACCTTAATTGTACAATACTATTGAAGTAATTGCAATACCGAAGTTGTCCTCTGATTTGCCTGCGCAAGCATCGCTGTTCCCGCCTGGCTCAGGATTTGGTCCCTTACATAGTCAACCATCTGGTTGGCCATGTTGGTGTCCCTTATCCTGGATTCCGAAGCCTGTGTGTTTTCCGCGCCAATATCAAGACCGCGGACAACGTGCTCCAGCCTGTTCTGATAAGCGCCGAGATCGGCTCTCTGTTTGTTGACGATTTTTAACGCAGTGTCAATGGTGCCGATTGCCATGTTCGCCGAATCCGGCTGTTCCAGAGAGATAAAGGTTTCGTCCATGTCGCGAATCCCCAACCCCTTGGTGGTCATTGTGCCGATAAAAACCTGCTTTCGCTGATCCATGTTGGCTCCGATGTGGAACCACATGGAAGCGGTAACCGTGTTTGCTCCCGTCATACGGGCAAAACGGCCTGTGAGAAGGTTCATACCGTTGAATTGTGCGTGGCTGGCAATTCTGTCGATTTCGTCAACCAGGGCGGAAACTTCAATCTGGATGTACATTCTGTCTTCTTCGCTGTAGATTCCGTTCGCCGCCTGGACTGCCAATTCCCTTAAACGCTGAAGAACGTCCTGGGATTCCTGGAGATACCCTTCCGCTACCTGTATAAACGAGATGCCGTTTGAAGCGTTTTGGGATGCCTGATTAAGACCCCGAATCTGGCTCCGCATTTTTTCGGAAACCGCCAGTCCCGACGCGTCATCGCCGGCCCGGTTGATACGAAGTCC
>JGI24698J34947_10002137_pt1 | contig 10583 bp, 8 predicted proteins | sample TergutMp193P3_FD_34947 | JGI IMG/M metagenome (IMG submission 34947) | reverse complement strand
AGAAGCTTCCTAAATCAAAGGTAGCGGCGTTGAAGGCTCCGGCAGCGGCATCAGTGGCGGCTTTGGCGGCTTTGGCGGTTCTGGCGGTGGCTTTGACGGTGTATGCGGTTCTGGCAGCATCAGCGGCGGCTCTGGCGGCTTTGGCGGCTTTGGCGGTTCCAGCGGCATCAGCGGCAGCTCTGGCGGCTCTGACGGCTTTGGCGGCTATGTCGTCTCTGGCAAAGTCGTTGAAATCATCTAGAAATGCTATTTGCGCAGTAATATCCAACGCATAAAAAATACTATATAAGTGTTTCTGCCTATCATTCTCCGGCCAGTAGGCAAAACCCCTCTGTACGCTCAAAAAAGGTAATGCCCGAAAACCGCACAGCCAAGAAAACTGGCATAGTTGTTTTTTATTTATGTTTTTCAGGCTTTGTGTTATTTGCTCTTCAAAGCTCATATCAGTGCTCCTGTTTTATTTTTTTTCGTCTACTTCACTGAATTTATTGTAACATACTTTTTTATTTCTAAATAGTGTCAGGCACACTACCGGCACACTACCCTGTTGGTCACGCAACAATGACATGCTAAAATCCCGTAGTGTATAGTTACACATAACGGAACTATAGATAGCGTAATAATCACAGCAACCGGTAGGAACAACCATCTGGTCACTATGCCTGAATAGTACTTGTCCTACTATCTGTGCGTTTATATCCGCTACGCTCCGTATCGTCGGCGGTTCCATGAACCCCTCGTCCTTCCACAGCTTCTGGTCGTACACCGGCTTTGCCGCTTCACTCCACCCATACCCTTCCTCTACCGCATTCCACCACAAATCCAGCAGTATCTTCCCCATCTCCCCGCTGCCTTCTTCCTTCACGTTCGCTTTTCGCCCCGCACACCTAATATTCTTCTTCTACTACAGGATCATTCTTTTGCCCAGGTATACGATATACAGCTAGGGGAGCAACCCATCCTTCTTTATCTTCAGATTCTTCAGATAATGTGAATAAAGGTGTCAGTAAAAATAATTTCTCATCTTTTATTTCAAGCCTCAAATATCCGTCAGAAAATGAAGTTATCGTTTCAAAGATACTATCTCCTGTCCGTTTTAAGAGATAGGTTCCCCTGCGTACCGCCCACCCAGGGATTTTTCTGTCAATTTCCATATAGTACACACAATCTGCAGAATTAATCAGCCGATATTCTTCTAAAGCTGGTAACTTGCCCCAAATACCAACAAGAGGATAATCGGGATTAGTTTGCTGACCATCCCTGTACTGATATCCCCAAAGGAATCCTTCTCTGCTTAATGATATATAGGAATAATTATTCCCGAATTCCAGATCAAAGACTTCAGTGCCGATTGCGGAACCAACAGGAAAAAGCTTATCTTCTTCTTCTGTTTGATAAAAAAAATAAAATTTTTCTTTTCTAAGCCTCACCTGGTATAAAACGCTGTTTGGTGGTATATCAAATTTCTGAAATACCACAAGAGGGGCTTTTTCCCCTATCCAGTCGATTTGAGTAACCGATGGATCCACAAGATATCTACCGTCTTCAAGATACCAACCATACTCGGTAAGCCAGTCATGGTTTTCCCTCCCGGTTATTTTTATTCTTTCCGGTATTTGTATTTTTCCATCCCTTTCATTGGGATTATGAGATACATACCCGCCAAAAATCCAACCTGTTTCTTCTCCGGTATCTACTTTGTACCAGTAATCGTTCATTTCATCAATGATTTCTTTTTCTTCACTCTTTTCAAGTACAATTAATTCTGTGTTTTGCGGGAGTAACCGTATTTTTGTGCCGGTAATACCGTAGTCTGCGCGTAAATTCAACCCGTCAGACGAGGCGACATAAACTTTCTCATTAATAAGGAAATAATCAAAATTATTAATGTTTTCGCTGGTTGTGTTATCGTTTTCCGGTTTGTTTTCATTTTCGGCGGTTTTTTTATTCACGCAGCCGCAGCACACAACAATCAATAATACAACATATACCCATCTTTTCATGCTCATTTATATCTCCTTTCTCTTACCATAGTTTTATTTTGGATACTGTACTGTTTTGTTTATAAGGAGGAGCTGAATAATTAACGAAGCCTGCAAAATTTGGAATCCCAGGATTCGGAGTTACTTTGAAAATATCCCAGCGGACAATCTGATCCTTCGTATAGCTTGATTTTCCGTTAAAAGTAGTGCTATTTGTCAACGGGTTTGTCACATGCACCACCTTGTCGTCACCAGCTTTCGTAAAACTATCCATAAAATCCATGCCCGCCCCTAGATTAGACGCCATATAAACCGCATGCCTTGTAGCCTCTCCGGTAAACGAAGAAACAACGTCTATCGGCCTTTGAAATTGCATCCGCTGCCCATGCGCGGTCGAAAAGTCATACGAACTGCACCCTCCCAAGGCTTCCTACCTTGAATAAATTATATAGCTGGTTAGGGTTTTTATCAAGGGATTTCTGGGGTCATGGCAGAGGCCATCGTAGCCGGAAATACGCAACCGATTTCGCATTACACTATATGAAAGCCCTTTACAATACGGCCTCCCGATAAATCCCGGTAAATTCCCCAAAATCCCGCCTATTCTCCGCTATCTCTCAATCTATTCTCTAGCACAATTAGCAGCCGCAGCACAAAACAATCAATAATACTACATATACCCATTTTTTCATGCTCTTTGTAATCTCCTTATTTCCAGCTCTCCCAAGGTTTGTAAGGCCATATTTTGACTAGTCCGGAGTCATTTTTTGGCTGACTCGGAGTCACTTTGAAAATATCCCAGCGGACAACTTGGCCTGAATCAACACAAGACACTTCACTTACAGACAACTGACGGCATATATACTAATTTGGGTCTCTTTTTTTCAGACGGTACATACCGTTAAGCTGGCTGTTTTTGAAGGGCTTGAAAAAGAAGTTTTTAAAGATAGGCGGGAATTTTCCGGTTCCCTTCTCAAACAACTCTATGAGATAAATAAACATCTGAATGTACAGGCCTTTCCATAAGTAAACCCTTGGATTGCTCATAGGGGAATGGTACTTGACAATGTTGTACTAGATGTGTTTTACTTATATAATGCCGTTCAATGATGTATATTTATATGAAGGTAAATTTCAGTTACACCCTTTTCTATTTAAGTTGGCAAAAAAACAGTGTTTTTTTACTTTATTAAGATGAGGTGAAAATAATGTATTTTCCAATCGTTGTGTGTGGTACTATAACTATTGATAGTGTTTTCAAGCACGAAAAAAACATTACTGCATATTTTCAAAACATCTCTAATGATGTTGGGATAAATTTTGTTGCTCGTACTCATCAAAAATATTTTGGTGGAACAGCTTCTAATGTTGCGTACAATTTATCTTTATTTAACATTGGTTGTAGACTCATAGCTTCAGTTGGAAGCGATTTCTACGAATTTAAATCTTTCTTGAACAAACATAGCATAGATACTGATTGGGTGGCAGAATTAATCAATGAGTTGACCTCGACATGTGTTATTTTTTGTGACAATGACAATAATCATTTAGATATATTTTATCCTGGCCCTATGTATAACGATAGTAATTTGTCATTACACGACAAAAATATTGAAGGTTTGATGCTGGCTATAATCACACCTACCGATGTTCAGTCGATGGTCATTCGTTCCAAGGAGTGCCATTGTCTAAATATACCCTATATATTTGACCCAGGCTTATTTATCGAAAATTTCGATGTGGAAGAGCTTATCTCTTGCTGTAATAACGCAAAAATCCTTACAATGAACGAAAAAGAGTTTTCTAGATTAGCAAAACATACCGGGTTATGTTCTGATGATGCACTGAAACTCAATTCAACAATAGTAATCACAAAAGGAAAAGGGGGTTCGACATTATATTGCAATGGGGAATCGATTGATATACCCGCAATTAAGACGAGCCATATCTTTGATACTATAGGTGCTGGCGATGCCTATAAAGCTGGATTGGCTCTTGGAATCATCAACCATCTACCGATGGCTGATTGCTGTAAAATAGGCAGTACAATAGCATCCTTCAACATTGAGTTTCATGGCTCAACGAATCATACGTTTACTCGAGAAGCATTCGTTGAGAGATATAATAAACATTTCAACAAACATAGCAATATTGACATTGAGTCTATACTGGAAACATCAACGTCAACAGGTTGAAGCCGCAACCCTTTGTTCGGAAACTAATTGTCCACAATTCATCTTATCATCAAGAAATGCATGAAAAACATAGCTTGTAAAACCCGCCTTTTCCAAATGGACACAAAAATCTTTAGCTTTATCCAAGCTACCACTTTCTACCTGATTTGACCTTGAGGCATTAGTGGCATTTAACGTCGATATTTTTATGACAATTTTATCTTTAACTGGCAAATAGTATTTGATAAAATCATCAATGTCATCAATCGAGTCATTAATATCTTTAATAAGCAAGTAATTTATACGTGTAACACTGACTTCAGAAGCATAAATCAGCTTCGATATATCAGATGCAGTAACTATTTTTGGAATACCTGGAACTAGAAATTTTACTTTGTCAGTATCAGTCGACAGGTGGGTAATCTGAATATTATCAAAAACTACTTGTTTATCTATTTCCTCTAACATACTAAACAACATGGAGTCCATACAACACGATGAAGTAGCAAAACGTAGATTGTTATAGTTTTCATTAATCGTTAATATAAATTCTTTGACATTCTTGTTGGTATAGTATAATTCGCCAATACCAGTCATCGTAACCAATACATAGTTACATGTCGACAAGTCGTTTTTAAGATAGATATAATCGAAAACTTCTCTTATTTCAGCAACACTAAGTTTATTTACTGGTGTTATAGCGGAGGATGCACAGAATTTACACTTCATCGAACATCCATAACTCGTTGATAATTCAACAATATGACGAACAACTTCATCGCCCAAATAATGGATAAAATAACCAGCTTCTATTATTTTGTCGTTTATATCAATTAAATACTTGGTTGTTTTTTGGTTGTTCCAATATTTACTTAGATATTGTTTTGTGTTATGAAATTCATTAAGAATCTTCATTTTTTGTCTCAACTTTGTCCTCCGACAGGGCAAAGGTTGTTATTTTTTACTTTGTTAAATAAATTCTCATAGTCTGTCTTATATCCATCGGCTATTTTCCCTTCATTCAAATACTTCACCAAAATACTATGTTTTGAATCACTACCAGTATAATAAATCAAAACATAAGTGTATCTGTCATTTTTTATGTACATATATGGAACTGACATATCGTTATTTATATGCACAAATTGAATATTATTTCTCCTGCTATTCTTTAAAGTGTTAATGAATTCATTTATAACATTTATAGTTTCAGTTATTTTTGTTTTTAACACATCGTTATTATCGTTATTTTCAAGGCCATGAATTATTATTTTAACCGAGTGATTATTTGTAATAACTCTATTCAATGCTTTTTTGAAATTTTCAAGATATGGCTCTTTAATCCAATCGTTCAAAGAATGCCCCATCATATATAAATCTTCTTTATTAGAATTATGAAGAATAAAATCCCAAAATTCCTTGTTTATTTCATTTCTATTGTTCAAATCATCTATATCCTTAATATCATCAATCCCTAAACTATTTAACTTTACACATTTACTCGGACAGTCTTTTACATCAGACTTTAATGTGTCAATAAAGGAAATGCCATAAAATATTGTCGAAATTACGAGTGAAGCAAATAACCCTTCAACAAGCGTTAAGGGGATAGCAACTCCTTGACGGTATGCAACGACACCAACTAATGATGCCAGCACAACAAGTCCAAGTATTAAAAGAATTCCCTTAGTCCAACGCCATTTACCCAAGATTAGCTCCTCTTTCTTTATAAAAGTGTGTCAAAATGACCCACTTTTAGATAGCTTTCCACTTTTCTCTGTTTCCACATGGTAGCTCATGTAACTATTACCATATTTCAATAATAATTGCAAGTATTCGGGCGTTTTAGAGGTTTGAATTTCTTATAATTGATTATGAAAATATCCAAAATTCCAATGCCTATTGGTATTTGCTATTAGGTAATCAACTGCTATCATTTGTTCTAATGGCGTTCTAATATCTCCATCTATCCCCAGTTCCCTGCACCTTCTTATATAATGATCCAAATCAGATTCGTGCTTTAATTTTTTTCCTTGCATACATACCAGAAAGAGATTCACTGGTCACATGATAGAGAATAAAAATTTAAGAAGTTAGGACTGGAAGGCTGGGAAATAGCTGGCATTCCCTTCCCCAATTAAGCAGCATAGGTAACACTATGCCGCTTTTTTTATGCCGCTGAGTATTGATTTTTTTAGATGTTCCGCGTTGGCTTCGTTTGATAATAATTTGTCAATAGCCCATCGCCACGCCGGGCAGGGGGCGGAAAGCCCTGAAGTTAAGGTACTTGAAGGGGTGAATGTCCAGCGCGTTGGGGAACCAGCCGCCCAATTCGCCAATATCTACTATGTTAATGGCGGGGCTGTAGGAAATGGGAAGTACCGAACCGCGCTCAAGGAGCAGTTTTTCCGCATCGGCAAGGGTAGCCCAGCGGGTTTCGCCTTCCTCAAGCATGGACTTTTCGAGTAACGCCTCATAATCGTCATCATCGTGATGGGCGTCGTTAAGGTTGGAATCCCTGCGCCACATTTGCAGGAAGGTATACGGATCGGCAAAGTCGCCAATCCATGTGGAAAATCCTACGGTATAGCCGCTGGTTTTAAGCATTTGGAAATAGCGGTTGTAGGGAACCACCTCTACCCGCACCGGAACGCCCAGTTTTTCTTTCCATGTAGCCGCCATAAGGCCGCCAATGCGGGCCGCTTCCGGCGAGGGGGTAATGCGTATTACCAGTTCGGGCAGGCCGGCTCCGCCGGGAAAGCCCGCTTCGGCAAACAGCGCCGCCGCTTCCTCAAGCTCGGTATCGGAAAGCCCATCAAGCTTGGGGTAGCCGGGCAGGGGGTAGATCAACGTTTTGGCGGGGAGGAAATGCCCGGCGCGAATTTCGTCCCAGGGCAGCGCCAGCGCCAGGGCGCGGCGGATGCGGTAATCGCTCCAGGGTTTTTCCTGTGAGCGTATAAAGTAGTAATGTGTCGCAAACATGGCGTTGACCTGAATGCCGCTGCGGTCGGTCAGCGTGTCAAAATTTACATCGCCGGAAATCCAGCGCGCCTCGCCGGAGTTCCACAGATTGCTTGCATCATCGCCGGTTTCGGTAAATTTAACGGTAATCTTGTTAAGCGAAACCGAGTCGGCGTCCCAGTAGGCATTGGTTTTGGCAAGAACAATTTTATTTGCATCCATTTCAGCAATGCGGAACGGGCCGTTGGAAACAGGAGGAGTAACCGACCAATTTTCAACATTGAGCATGGATGGATGAACAGGACTGAATGAATGATGGCACAGCATGGACGGAAAAAAAAACGCCGGGGAGTTCAGCTTCACCACCAGCGTTTTTTCCCCCAGCGCAATAATGCCAACCTTGTTCGCATCCGTCATTGCGCCGGTGCGGTACTCTTTCGCCCCTTCAATAATATCAAACAGGCTTGAATAGGGAGCGTCACGCCGCGGCGACAACACCGAAAGCCATGCGGCGCGGAAATCATGCGCCGTTACCGGATCCCCATTCTGGAATTTCGCTTCCTCTCTGAGCGTAAATATCCATTGCTTTTTATCTTCAGAAAGTTCCCAGTCTTCCGCCACCGCGGGAACAGGTTCCATAGTAAAAGGATGATATGAAAACAGCCCTTCGTAAATCGCCGTAAATAACTGCGCCTCACTTGCTATAAACGATTTGCGAAAATCCAGCTCTACTTCGCTTTTGGAAAAAGTAACGGTAAGCTCGTCGCGGGCTTTTACACGGGGGCGGCTTTCGGCAAATTCCGGCCTTTCCGAACGCCCCGGAATATTCGCCTCGGCCTGCCCCGGCGTTTTTTTCGGCTGCGTGGACATACAGCCGGAAAAGAGCAAAACGCAGCAAAGAACCCCATACACATAACGATTCATGCTGGACAGGCTCCTGTCAGGCATCGGGATTAAGTCCCAATTTCTTCATCTGTTCTTCTTCTTCTTTTTGAGCGCTATAGTCGTGCCGAATCTGATTTGCCTTGACATAAGCATTCTTGATAGCGGCCAATTCGGGTTTAATCCCCTTTATCTGATCACGTTCCTCCCGCGGCACACTGCTCTTGAAGTATTCGTCAAGAGCTGTCAGTATCCGATGGATGGATTGCAAATCCTTAATAGCCCGCTCAAGATAGCTTAATATTTGTTCTTCCGTCATCGCCTTTAATTTTGCCACCAGCGGTCCCTGCCCGCTCATTCTTGCAAAAATTTTAGCTTTTTTGTCCAAATCAGCGCGAAACTGGTAAAAGTTAAGATGCTCCCATACTTCAGCTCCCGTTGACTGATCAATAAATTGCAGTTCATAAACAACTTCTTCCGGATCTGAACTCATCATCGTGCGAAGCATCTGCCGTAATTTTTCCCAAAAACTTTTTTTCTGTTTTTCCAGAACAGCCTGATTTTCATCAAGCTTCCCGATAATCTCATTCAACACGGATACGGCGGAACCAATAGCATTAAGCCCGCTGAGCAGCACATCCTTGTACTCTGTTTTGGGCTTGGCGGCTTTCGGTTTTTCCGCCGCTACTGCAAGCGATTTAAGAATCGCCTCCTTCATTTCCGCCCCGGCTGAAGAATAATCTTCTTTAATGATCTCTTCGACAAATTCCTGATAAAACGGCGTACCGGGTATTGCCGTATTGATCTTCTTCCTGATGTTGGCGGCAGTCGCTTCCGAAGCCTGCATCCCCGCCATAGCGCCGCGGACCTTGAGTTTGTAATCTTCTTTATAATACGTCGTCAGATCCCGTAAAATTCCCATAATCGTGGAAGTACATTTGGGAAGTCTGGAAAGGGACTCCCCAATGATACTCATCGTTAAAGGATCCGCCCCCGCTTTAACATTACTGATAAGCCCGGAGGCAGCCTGGGTATTGGGCGATTTGGAATCCGGCGTTAAACTCGTCCATTCTATATAACGCACCAAACCAACGATTTTCCGTATCCGTTCAAGATTCAGGAAGTCCACTGAAAATTGGTAGAAGTTAACCAGAAAGTCAAGCTGGCTGTCATAATTCGCCAATCTGAGCGAAACCTGTTCCAGCCGCTTCGCTTCGTTGAAAGCTCCAGTTTCGGGAATCTGAATTTCACTGATTTTGCTTTCCTGTTTATAGGGATCTTCGTTTATCAGTTTTTTCTTGAGGAACATATTATAAAGAACCGAATACGATATTTGAAAAATACGCAGTTCTTCTTTGAGCTTGTCAATTTCCGATCTTTCGAGCCATTCCTTCCGCCCCATAAGCGCCTGCAGGAGAGCATCGTTATAGTTGGGTGTAGTTGTATCTGCCATTACTTTAATTATCGAACAAAAAAAGGGGAAAATCAACAAGAGGAAACTCCATACTGGTATACACGTATTTTTCCCCTTATATTTTCACTAATTCATACCATTTTTACCCTTATTTTTTCACATTTTCTCCGTTTTTTCCCCTTATTTTTTCACAATAATGCACTATTATTACCCTTATATTTTCATCTTTTTGCCATTTTTTTCCCCTTATTTTTTAACGTTTTCACATCATTTTTCCCTTGATTTTTTAACGAAAACCCATTATTATTACCCTTATAATTTGATAATTATGAAAAACGGTTATTTTAAGCGGAATATTGACGCAATTCTGGCCGCCTGGTCTGCGGGAAGGGGCAGAAAACCCCTTTTACTCCGAGGGGCGCGGCAGGTGGGAAAGACCGAGGCGGTAAGGACGCTCGGCAGGCGCTTTAAGTATTATGTGGAAATAAACTTTGACAACGACGCGGAAGCAGGCGATTTTTTCAGAAAGAACCTTGAACCTGCCGAAATTTGCCGCCGCCTTTCCCTCTATGTCCGTACCCCCATTGTGCCAGGACAAACGCTTCTTTTTTTTGATGAAATCCAAAGCTGTACCGCAGCGATGAAATCACTCCGTTATTTTTATGAAAAATACCATCTGCAGCACGTTATTGCGGCAGGTTCGCTATTGGAGTTCGCCCTGTCCGAAATTCCATCATTCGGCGTAGGCAGGCTCCACTCGGTCTTTATGTACCCTTTTTCGTTTTATGAATTTTTAGGGGCATTAGGCGAAGAAGTGCTGGCCGAAGCCTGCCGGAACGCGCAGCCGGATAAACCGCTGCCCCAGCCTGTTCACAAACAACTGCTAGACCGCCTGAAAATTTTTCTGTTGATCGGCGGTATGCCGGAAGCGGCTGCCAGTTATGTGCAAACAAGGGAACTGCTTGGTAGCCAGGAGGTGCTTGAAGACATTATAACCACATTCAGGGATGATTTTTCCAAGTACCGTACAAAGACACCCGTCTTGATTATGAATGAAGTTTTTGAATCGGTGATGCATCAGGCGCAGGGGAAGTTTATCTATGAGCGGGCGGCGGTAGAAACCCCAAACGCCAGAATTAAACAGTCTCTGGATTTGCTTATAATGGCGGG
>JGI24698J34947_10002136_pt1 | contig 10585 bp, 7 predicted proteins | sample TergutMp193P3_FD_34947 | JGI IMG/M metagenome (IMG submission 34947) | reverse complement strand
ATGAATATAATAGATTCCGAACTTGATAAATACAGGTAATAATTTGTGCCCTTAATTATTTTATTCTTTGCATTATCTGCTTTCGCTCAAGGTTCTGCACCGGATTGGCTCAAAGAATCTTGGCGAACTTCGCACTTTCCAAAATCGGAATGGTACATAGGTTTTGCAACGGATAAAATAGGGCAAGCAGACTCAAAAGAATATCTAGCGATAGAGGCAAGCGCCAAGAACAAGCTGTCAGAGAGTATTATGACTAATGTCCAAAGCTCTGCTACAATACAAACCGGTAGCAAACGAAATCAAAGCGGCGAAATATTAAGTACAAGTTACGACGAAACTATAAAAACCACGACCAACTCTGTTTTAGCCAATATAGATGTAAAATCTTATTTTGACAAAAAAGCTGGCGAAATATACGCTTTTGCCGCAGTAAAAAAGAAAGAATTGGCGAGCTTTTACAGAGCAAATATAAATTCCATATTCTCCTTTGCCGAAAAGGAGTTTGCCATAGCGGAATACCTGGCGGAGCAGGGAAAAAAGAATTCGGCATTCGGCAAAATCCGCGCAATTGAAGACTCCCTGAAAAATGTAAGCTATTGGGGCTCCTATTTGCAAGCCGTGGAAAGCGATAATTCATACGTTCAGCGCGAAAAAGATTTTTGGCAAAGGCTAAGCAATGCCAAGATGTCACTCGAAAACAGCACGTCTGTTTATTTAAATGTTTCTGGCGTGGAAGACCCCGAAGATTTTGCGGAACGGCTGAGTGCGCAAATGCAGGAAAAGCAATGCAACTGTGCCATGTCGGAGAGTGCAAGCGATGCGGATTATGTTGTGCAGGTAAAGGCAAAACTCAACCGCTGCATAGAAAACAATCTGAACAGATACGGCGAGGTTTATTGCTATGCGAGCGCAAATGTTTCCGTGGACAGCCCCAAGTACAAAAGGCCTTTGGAGGTGACGATTTCGGAGGCGAAAGGCGGCTGGATGAACGGCAATAAGGGCAAAGCAACCGAAGAGGCTTTTAAGGAATTGACGAAAAACATTGCGGAAAAAATTATTCAAACCATAAATAAGTGAGAAACTAATCCCTAACAAAAAAGGAACAGCATCATGATAAAAACCAAAACTTTCACAAAAATGGCTATCGCAGTATTGTGCGTATTTTGTAGCATCGTTTTTGCGCAAAAACCCAAAATCGCCGTTTATGTTTCAGAACACAGCGGCTATTCGCAGGATGTGAAATCCGCGCTTAGAACAGCTACGCTCAACGTCCTCGTAAGAAGCGGCCAGTATGAGGTGGTGGAGCGTTCAAACGTGATAGACGAAGAATTGAGCAGACAGGCCAGCGGTGACATTGACGATGACCAGTTGACCGCCTTCGGCAGGCAGGCGGGCGTTCAGTATATCTGCGTGTCCGATATGACGTCGCCTTTTGGTGAATGGTATGCGGAAAGACAAGTCGAAAAAAGAACAGAGAGGGATTATTACAAGGATTACCAAATATCTGTCCGCATAATTGACGTTGAAACGGCAGAGGTGGTGGCACTGGCTGCTGTGACCAAACAAAATATCAATGGTCCGCTTTTGTCAAAAGCCGTAAGCGATGCCGTCACGGAAATGCTGAAAAAGGTGCAGGATAAAAAGGAGCCTAATATACCCAAAATGGCCGTTTACGTTCAGGGTGGGCAGGCCAACTGGGAAGTGGGCAGCGCATTGTACACCTACGTGCTTGAGGCTGTCTTTACAAGAAGCAGATACAACGGTGATTTTAAGGTTGTTGAGCGTTCAGAGGCCTTTACAAGGCAAATAAGCAGGGAGCAATCTAAGCAGCACAGCGGTGCGGTTGATGATGCCCAAATCAGGCGCATGGGCAAGCAATACGGCATTGAGCGCATCTTGATTGCCAACATTGATTACGCCATGAATACTTACACTATCTCCGCCCGAATAGTCAATGTTGAAACAGCAAGTATAGAGACCGCCTCAAATTTGTATCACCATGAAGGAAACAAAATGAATGATTTAAGAGAAATATCCATACGCATGGTGGAAGACATGATAAGGAGAAAAATATCGGCGGAGGAGATTGAGAGAGAGAAAGCAGAACTTGCAGCAGAACAAGAAGTGAACCGAACCGCCTCGATGATGGGAGTCTTAATAGGCGGCGGGGTATCTTTGCAGATGAACGAGATCAATCCCAATCTCTATAAATCGATGGGCGGTCAATTCACTGCCAGCGTTGAATTCTACAGACGCAACACTTCTTTTTTCCGCTACGGGCTGAGTTTTGATTTGGGCGGACTCGGTATTAACTGGGATGCGCTTAGAGAAACATACCCCAATGCCAACACCAGTAGTACAAGTACTTATGCTGTTAAACCTGGCATTTTTCTGAGGCTGTGTCCCGTAAATTTCCTGTATCTGTCTGGAGGAGCCGGCTGGAGCTGGTACGGTGTCAATGCCCAAAATTCCGATACGAGTAAGTCTATCAGGATAGCAACGGTTTCAACGCCGATATTTCCGGTTGGAGCAGGGTTAATTTTAGGTCCCGGCGGCAATGGTCTTCTTCTTGAAGGGCAATACAACATAGTGCCGTTTAAGGGCCGGGGTGCGAAATATTTGTCTTTTAATGCCGGATTTAAATTTGGGATGCAATTGGATAAGCAAGAGAAGAAAAAGAGAAAAATCATATAATCTCAAAAAAGGAGATGCAAAATGAAAGAGTTTAAAGACCCGGCTAATGAAGGTGTAGCAATAACCCTGTGCTTGGCAGGGGATTCAAAAAAATTTTATATATTATATAAGCTTTAATGGTGAACAAAAGCGGGAAAAAGGAGATTCAAAATGAAAAAAGCAATACTCGTTGCTATGTGTACAGCCTTGATGATTTCGTGCGCATCCGTACCCAAAGATTTCACCGACCCTCGAGACGGCAAAACATATAAAGCCGTAAAAATAGGTGAGCAAATTTGGCTAGCGGAGAATTTGAATTATTATGCAAAAGGCAGTAAATGCTACGATGACAATCCTGACAACTGTACAAAATACGGTCGTCTTTACAACTGGAATACGGCAATGAAAGCCTGCCCGGACGGTTGGCATTTGTCAAGCGATAAGGAATGGCAAACTCTTATGGATTTTGCAGGTGGTGACTATGTTGCCGGAAAGAAACTCAAGGCGAAAAACGGATGGAATGATGATAATGGAACATCTGGCAACGGCACGGACGACTATAGCTTTTCCGCCTTGCCGGGTGGTTACGGCTTACACAAAGACAAATTCATATCTGCCGGTGACCTTGGCCGCTGGTGGAGTGTCGGCGAGCATGAGAACAGCGGCTACGCCGCCGACCAGGACAATTATGATAAGTCTTTTTTGCAGTCTGTTCGTTGCCTGAAGGACTAAGCGCAAGCTGCCAAGCCCTGTGTTCCCAAGGGTTTGGCGAGGTGAATAAAAATGGAGAAAGGAGTTTAAAAAATGAAAAGAATAACAACAATGCTGGTGTTGCTTTATGCGGCATCTTTTTGTACAAGTGATTGGGATGGAGTGCATGAAGTTTATTCTACCGACTCAACAGGAAGCAACTTTTTACAGATAAAAGGCGGTGTTTATACGCTGAAGAATAAACCGTACACCGGAAAATTCGTAGGGTGCAATTGTTGGGACCATCCTTGTGAACTTCCTGAAGGTAACTTCCTAGGATACGATTGTAGCTGCGATGGTTGTTCTCTTACCGGAAATATTAAAAACGGCAAATTACACGGAGAATGGAAATCGTTTTACGGAAATGGAAATTTGATATCTGTGCAGAATTACAAAGACGGCAAGTTACAAGGAGAATCTAAATCATTTTATGAAGATGGAAAATTGAAAACTGTGGGAAATTACAAAGACAATAGGGCAGACGGAGAATGGAAAACGTTTGACGAAAACGGAGAATTAGCAATTGTGGAGAATTACAGTTACAAAGACGGTAAGTTATACAAAGAATTGAAAGCGTTTGACGGAAATGGAAATTTATATTACGTGCAGAATTACAAAGACTATGGACAACACGGAGAATGGAAAATGTTTTACGGAAATGGAAATTTGCAATCCGTGGTGACTTACAAAGACGGCATTCCCCACGGAGAGCATAAAATGTTTTACGAAAACGGAAATTCACAATTCGTGATAAATTACAAAGACGGTCAGGTAGATGGAGAATGGAAAGAATTTCACGAGAATGGAAATTTAATGAAAGTGATGAATTACAAAAACAGTCTGCAAGATGGAGAATGGAAATACTTTGACGAAAATGGAAATTTGATGAGAGTAGAGAATTACAAAGACGGTGTGCGGCAGTAACAAGTAAACAGGAGTTTTTTATGAAAAAAAGAAACGGTATTTTTAAAGCGGCGATGTTTGCCGCAGTGTGCTTGGCTCAAGGCGTTTGGGCGCAGGTTTGGAAAGGGACAATTGATTCCGAGTGGTATTGGGACAACACTTCGCAAGAGGAATTCACCATCACAAAAGCCGAACAGTTGGCAGGACTTGCGCAACTGGTAAATGGGGGAAATAATTTTTCGGGCAAAACAATAAAGCTCGGTGCCAATATTGTGCTCAACGATACGGCAAACTGGCGAAAATGGAATGAAACTAAACCGACGAATATCTGGACTCCTATAGGTTCGTATACAGACAAAAAAAATAGTCGTCCGTTTTCCGGCACATTTGACGGCGGCGGCCATGTTGTGAGCGGGGTTTATATCAGCAATGAAAACAATTTTCAAGGATTGTTCGGATATACCGATTCCGGTGCAACGATAAAAAATCTCGGAGTTACAGCATCGTATGTAGAAGGAAATAATTATGTCAGTGGCTTGGTAGGATTTAACTACGGCACAATAACGAATTGTTACACTACGGGAAATGTAAAGGGGTCATATAATGTCGGTGGTTTGGTGGGAAGCAACAACAAAGGCACAATAACGGATTGCTATGCAACGGGAGATGTGAGCGGTTCTACTGTCGGCGGATTGGTGGGAGAAAACAATGACGGCACAATAACGGATTGCTACGCTATAGGAGATGTGAACGGTTCTGGTAGTGCCGGCGGCTTGGTGGGAAGAAACGGCAGTGCCGATTGGGGTCGTGCAAAAACAGGCGGTACAATAAAGAATTGCTACGCTACGGGAGATGTTGAAGGTTCTGGTGGCGGATTGGTGGGAGATAATTACGGCACAATAACAGATTGCTACGCTACAGGAAATGTCAGAGGTTCTGGTGGCGGATTGGTGGGAGAAAATTACGGCACAATAACAGACTGCTACGCTACAGGAAATATTAGAGGTTCTGGCGGTGGCTTAGTGGGAGAAAATAAAGGTGGTACAATTGCAAATTGCTATGCTATGGGAAATGTCGGAGATTCTGGTGGCGGTTTGGTGGGAAGAAACGAAAACGGCACAATAACGAATTGCTACGCTACGGGAGATGTTGAAGGTTCTGGCGGCGGATTGGTGGGATATAATTACAAAGGTACAATAACTGATTGCTACGCTATGGGAAATGTTCAAGGCCGTGATAATGCCGGCGGATTGGTGAAATATAACCAAGGTGGCACAATAACGAATTGCTACGCCATGGGAAATGTAAACGGTTCTACTGCCGGCGGTTTGGTGGGAAGCAATGACGAAGGCAGCACAATAACGAATTGCTACGCTATGGGAAATGTTCAAGGCAGTGATAATGTCGGCGGTTTGGTGGGAAGCAACAATAAAAAAGGCTACGGGAACAACGACAACACAATAACGAATTGTTACTCTGCCGGAAAAGTATCGGGAACAACCGGCAATACTATAGGCGGATTGATGGGAACAAATGATGGCACAATAAATAATTCCTACTATGACCGCCAAGCAAGCGGACAGAGCGACATAGTCAAAGGCGAGCCGAAATCCACAGTGCAAATGAAACAGCAAGAGACATTTTCCGACTGGGATTTTGACAAGATTTGGAAAGTTAATGCCGACAAAAACAACGGATACCCATATTTGCAATTCACCGAAAGTAGAACCGATACGGTGAAATACAAATATCCGCGCAAAGTTCTGGAAGGGAAAGTTTTAACAGATAAGAGAGACAACAAAAAATATAAGACCGTAATTATAGGAACGCAAACCTGGATGGCGGAGAACCTGAATTACAATGCCAAAGGCAGCAAATGCTATGATAACAAACCTGCCAACTGCAAAGAATACGGAATGCTTTATAATTGGGCAACAGCCATGAAAGCCTGTCCAAGCGGTTGGCATTTGCCGACAAATGCGGAATGGTATGAATTGCGTAATTATACTGACTTGTATGCAAATAGTGAGTCAGGCAAATATTTGAAAGCAAAGAGCGGATGGAATAACAATGGCAGCGGTACAGACAAGTTCGGCTTTTCGGCCCTTCCGGGTGGCTTTGGCGATTCGGATGGCGATTTCCACAATGTCGATAGCGGTGGCTATTGGTGGAGTATTGTGGAGTACGATGCTAATAACGCCTACGGACGTCGCCTATACTACAATAGCAACGAGTTTGATAGGGTCCGCATCAATAAGTCTGGCATGGCCTCTATTCGTTGCATCCAGGACTAAGCCGCATCATAGCAACACAAACCCGCCAAGCCCTGTGTTCCCAAGGGTTTGGCGGGGGAACAAAAAGGGAAAAAGGAGATAAAAAATGTACAAAGTTACATTGGCGTTTGTCGCAGCAATAGGCGTTTTGCTCTCCGCTTGCGGAAGCAAAACAGAGGCGGATTTTTCCATAGTTCCCGTAAAGGGTTCCGGAGGGGACTATCAGTATATTGATATAGCCCAAAAGGGAAAAATCGTAATCAACCCGCAATTCGGGCAAGCCGGTATTTTCCGGGATGGGCTGGCTTTGGTAAAAACAAGCGGCAGGGACGGAAAATGGGGCTACATAGACAAAAATGGCAAATTCGCAATAGCCCCCATTTACAGCGTTGCCCAGGATTTCAGCGAGGGCACGGCTTGGGTGCAAATGGAAGACCAGCCGCCAATGCTCATTGACAAAAAAGGCAAAATGATTTTGCAAATAGACTCCCTCACCAAAGCGTACCCGTTCAACGAGGGAGCAGCAAGAATAGATGTTTACACAAACGGGCAGGAAATCAGCATGTTCATTGACAAAAAAGGAAAACCAGCCGCAACTATTGTAGGTGGCGAACTCGAAGATACATTTATAATAGATGGGCTTTATGTTTTTAAAAATGCGGAAACCAAAAAATTGGGATATAAAAACAAGAAAGGCGAGACAGTTATAAAGGAGCAGTTTGACGAGGTGAATGCATTTATTGATGGAATGGCGACAGTCAAATCCGGCGACAAATATGGAGCCATCAATAAAAAAGGCGAATACATAATTAATCCTCAATACGACGAATTAAATTATGACAGCGATGGGTTGTTCGTTGCAAAGGTTGGCAAAAAATCCGGTTGGGTGAATAAAAAAGGGGAAATTACCATAAATCCGCAATTTGATGACTTATTTCCGTTTTGCGGAAACCAGTTGGCACCCGTCCAAATGGGTAGTAAATTTGCTTATGTGAATAAGAGCGGGCAAATTATAATAAATCCTCAATTTAAGGGGGCTGTGCCGTTCAACAGCGGTTACGCAGCGGTGCTGAATGATGATGGAAAAGTCGGTTTTATAAATTCAAAAGGCGAGTATGTTGTTTATCCTATGTATGATATAGACTTGGGCGATGTTTTCGAATATTTAGGTGCAAGCATACAAAATGCCTACGGTTTCCCTGCCCAATATACTATTAATTTTTACCAAGATGGAAAGTTCAAACCTTACGAGAGGCTAAAGGAAAAGAGAAAAGCGTTTGCCGAAGCGGAAGTGGCGAGAAAGGCAGAGGAAAAGGCTAAAGCGGCAGAAGAAGCGGCGGCTAAAGCAGCAGCGATAGCTGAGGAAATCAGAGAGGCAAGAGAAATGGGTGTAGCGGAAGGCGAGATTCTAAAGGACAGCAGAGACGGCAAAGAGTATAAAACCGTGAGAATAGGAAAGCAGATTTGGCTCGCCGGGAATTTAAACTACGAAGCAGAAGGCAGCGTATGCTACGATAACAAACCCGAAAACTGCGAAAAATACGGCAGGCTTTACAATTGGGTTGCGGCTGTGAAAATTTGTCCAAGCGGCTGGCATTTGCCAAGCAAAGATGAATGGGAAACATTGGCGAATATTGTTGGTTCTAATGCCGGAAAAAAGCTGAAGTCAAAGAATGGATGGAATGGTACAGATGAATACGGCTTTTCTGCCCTGCCGGGTGGCCTTAACGCTAGCGGCAAGTTCAGCGGCGCTGGTAGCATAGGTCTTTGGTGGAGTGCTACGGAGCACGATGCCAGCAATGCTTTACGCTACATTATGGACAGCAGTCATGGAAACATGGAAAAGTTACAAAACGATAAAACTCGTTTGCTCAGTGTGCGTTGCGTAAAAAACTAACCGCAAAGTGCCGTCCCTGCTTACAGTTCCGCTACCGCTTCCGTCCGCAAGCTGTTTATTACATGCTCGGTGCGCTCGGAAGTGTTGTTGCCCATATAATATTCCAGCATTTTCTGGGTGTTTGCCTCTTGCGGCATAATCACGCTTTCCAGCCGCATATCTTCGCCTATGAATAAACCGAACTCCTCGGGGTCTATTTCGCCGAGACCCTTAAAACGGGTTGTCTCCGACTGCGCACCTAGCTTTGTCTGAGCTACGTCCCTTTCACTTTCATTGTAGCAATAAATAGTTTCTCTTTTGTTGCGTACCCTGAAAAGCGGGGTTTGCAAAATATATAGGTGTTCCTGCTCCACAAGCTCGGGGAAAAACTGCAAAAAGAAAGATACCATCAAAAGCCTTATGTGCATACCGTCAACATCGGCATCCGTAGCTATAACCACCTTATTGTAGCGTAGATTTTCAAGGCCGTTTTCGATGTCCAGAGCGTGCTGCAAAAGGTTGAACTCCTCGTTTTCGTAAACTACCTTGCGTCCAACCCCGTATGTGTTAAGAGGCTTGCCCCTCAAACTGAAAACCGCCTGAGTCATCGTATCTCGCGCCGTTGTAATTGAGCCGCTTGCACTGTCGCCCTCGGTTATGAAAATCATCGTTTCGTTTTTTCTTTCGTTTTTCAAATCCGATAAATGAATTTTGCAATCTCTTAATTTGCGATTGTGAACGGCGGCTTTTTTTGCGCGCTCATTTGCCAGCTTGCGAACCCCTGCGATGTCTTTTCTTTCGCGTTCGTTCTGCGCAATTCGTTCCTGAATGATCTTTGCCGTTTCCGGGTTTTTGTGCAGATAGTTATCAACTTCCTTGGCTATAAAATCTACCATCCAGCTACGGAGAGCCGCGCCTCCGGGAATTATCGCAGTACTGCCCAGCTTGGTTTTTGTTTGGCTTTCAAAAACGGGTTCCTGAATGCGAATTGAAACCGCCGCAATCATATAGTTACGAATATCCGAGGCATCAAAGTCCTTTTTAAAAAAATCCCTGATGCCTTTAACAACACCTTCCTTGAAGGCTGTAAGGTGCGTTCCGCCCTGCGTGGTGTGCTGCCCGTTTACAAAACTGAAATAGTGTTCTCCGTAAAGCTCGCCGTGAGTCAGGGCAATTTCAATGTCTTTTCCTTTGCAGTGAATTATCGGATAACGCGCAGAGTCTTTTATCTGTTTTTGGAGCAGGTCAAAGAGTCCTTTCTGGCTCTCGTAAATTTTTCCGTTCAAATTTATGGAGAGCCCCGTGTTCAAATAGGCGTAATTCCAGATTCGCTCTTCCATGTATGAGGGCAAAAAGCGAAAATTTTTGAAAATATCCCTGTCCGGCTCAAAATAGACTTCGGTTCCGTTTCTTTCGCCGCTCGGTTTTTCGGGATATTCCTTTATGAGTTTGCCGAATTTGAATTCGGCCTTTTTGCATTTGCCGTCTCGGTATGAAACTACGTTGAAATAGGAAGAAAGCGCATTTACAGCCTTTGTTCCAACCCCGTTCAAACCCACGGATTTTTGGAAAGCCTCGCTATCGTATTTGCCGCCCGTATTTATTTTAGATACGCACTCTACTACTTTGCCCAGCGGAATACCACGCCCATAGTCCCGTACTCGCGCGGAATACTCTTCAATTTCAACTTCTATTTTTTTGCCCGCCCCCATGACAAATTCGTCTATGGAGTTATCTATAATTTCCTTAACGAGAACATAGATGCCATCATCCGGGCTTTGCCCGTCTCCCAATTTGCCTATATACATACCTGGGCGGGTTCTTATATGCTCGTGCCAATCAAGGCTCTTTATACTGCTTTCATCGTATTTGGGTGTTGCCATTGCGGGAAATAATGTAGAAAACAACAGTGTGAAAATTCCTAGATTAACAAAATGTCTTTCCTTGCAAAACCAACCGCCATCGCAAAGGCGTTGCTGCCTGCGGCACTTGCCTTTTGGGTGACCCATGCCGTACTCAGGGTTTTGCTGCTGTTCAGAAACGACCCTTTTGGCATTCCCTTTGTAAATAAACCGGACTGGTATATTTTTCACGCTGTTGNNTNTATGTG